>TARA_B110000438_G_scaffold48548_1_pt1 | contig 29162 bp, 30 predicted proteins | sample TARA_B110000438 | Tara Oceans TARA_B110000438 (sample SAMEA4398413) | marine metagenome | biome: Polar Biome; feature: [MES] marine water layer (ENVO:01000295) within the mesopelagic zone...; material: water (ENVO:00002006), including particulate matter (ENVO:01000060) such as...... | reverse complement strand
CCCGAATTAATTCTGCGGTGCATTGTAGCATAAAGACCATTAATCTCATCTAATGAATTTCTTCGTTCTTAGTAATTTTGAGTGCAGCTTTTTTATAGGTGCAGAAGGCCTAGTTTTTGACAATTAAACGATGGGAGGATCAATGTTTTTATATTTTTTTAAGATGAAGTTTTTCACGCACATCTTCTGGCTTTAATATATTTGCACCAAGGTTGCTGATGATAGAGACAGCCTTTTCTACAAGTTGAGGGTTTGTCGCAAAGTGTCCTTTTTTTAGGTAGATATTGTCTTCCAAACCTATCCTAACATTACCTCCAGCGAGTATAGCTGCTGCCACATATGGCATTTGATGCTGACCGATAGAAAACGCTGAAAATATCCAATTTTTGGGAATATTGTTTACCATCGCCATCAACGTATTCAGATCATCTGGCGCTCCCCAGGGGATACCCATGCATAACTGTATTAAGACCGGTGATTGGATAAGATCTTCAGCAACTAATTCCTTTGCAAACCATAAGTGACCCGTATCAAAAGCTTCAATTTCTACTTTTATATCATAATCTTTGGCGATCTTAGCCATAGCCCTAAGGATACTTGGTGTATTAGCCATAATATCATCAGCAAAATTCATGGTACCGCAATCTAAAGTGCAGATTTCTGGACGGCATTCTATTACATGCTCCATACGTTCCGATGCGCCAACTAAGTCTGTAGTTGGGGCAAGGGGGAGGGGTGATTCGGTAGAGCCAAGTACAACATCACCACCCATTCCAGCTGTAAGATTAATAATTACATCCGTTTCTGAATCGCGAATTCTATCGGTTACTTCTTTGTATAGTGCGGGCGATCTTGCGGGCTCCCCTGTTTCCGGGTCTCTTACATGACAATGAACAATTGCGGCACCTGCTTTTGCTGCAGAGATTGCACTTTCAGCAATTTCTTTTGGGCTCCTAGGTACCAATGAGGATTTGTTATGAGAAGGACCTGAGCCAGTTATTGCGCATGTGATAAATACGTCTTTTGAGAAATTTAATGGCATAATTAACCTTATCGTAATATTAAAATGGACTTTAAGCATGCTAGTTTATAATTGTATTAGTAAGCTATTTGTTAGAAACTTACAAATATAAACGCTGATATATTCTAGTATATAGAAAGAAATGCACCCAATTAGGTAATTTAGGAGATTGTATCTTGAGTTTTGACGCACCTGAAAAAGTATTGGAAGGTAAGAATCGACCGTTTAATGGTAAAGAGTATATTGAATCGCTTAGAGACGATCGTGAGATATATATATACGGTGAACGTGTTAAAGATGTAACAACCCATCCTGCATTTAGAAACTCAGTGCAATCTATTGCGATGCTTTATGATGCTTTACATGCAGATAGCACTAAAGATATTTTGACATGTAAAACGGATACGGGATCAGAAGGGTATACCCATCGTTTTTTTAGATATGCCAGCAATAGTAAGGAATTATTTTTGCAGCGTGATGCAATGGCAGAATGGGCAAAGATGACTTATGGCTGGATGGGAAGAACGCCCGATTATAAAGCCAGTTTTACAAATACCTTAGGCGCAAACCCTGATTTTTACGGAAAATTTTCAGGCAATGCCAAGCATTGGTATAAGCGTACTCAAGAGGCAGTGCCATTTATTAATCATGCGCTAGTAAATCCACCGATCGATCGAGATAAAATTGCGGATGATGTTAAAGATGTTTATATATCCATTGATAAAGAAACGGATGCTGGAATTTATGTGTCGGGTGCCAAAGTGGTCGCAACTTCATCTGCCTTGACGCATTATAATTTTCTAGGTCAGAATATGGCTGCTGAAATTAATGATGATTCAATGGCAATCATGTTCCTTGCCGACATGCGTACACCAGGAATTAAACTGATTTGCCGGCCATCCTATGAACTAAACGCGGCTGCTACTGGTTCCCCTTATGATTATCCGTTATCCAGTCGTTTTGATGAAAACGATGCTATTTTTATTTTTGATAATGCTTTCATACCTTGGGAGAATGTTTTTGTACATCGTGACATAGAGATGCTTAAGGCATTTTACCCTCGCTCTGGTTTTGTTAATGGGTATACTTTTCAAAGTGCTACCAGAATGTCTGTAAAACTTGATTTTATCACGGGAATACTAAGTAAGGCCTTAAAGGCAGCCGGAACTGAATCTTTTCGAGGGGTACAAGTTTTGTTAGGTGAGGTTGTTGGATGGCGTAATCTTTTTTGGTCTCTGACTGACGCGATGGCTGGAGCACCTGAACCATGGGTAGGTGATTCGGTTCTTCCTAGCGCGAAAGCTGCCGCGGCTTATCGAATTTTCTCAACTGAAGCTTACCCACAAATAAAAGCGATTATTGAGAAAATTGTAGCCTCAGGTCTCATTTACTTGCCATCGAGTAGTCGTGATTTTAAAAACCCGGATATTGATAAGTATTTGGAAAAATATGTTCGCGGATCAAAAGGAATGGGTCATGTTGAGCGAATAAAAATTATGAAGTTATTGTGGGATGCAATTGGCACTGAATTTGGAGGTCGACATGAGTTATACGAGAGAAATTACGCCGGTAATCATGAGTTAATTAGAATATCGGCACTTATGAATGCGAAGGGAACAGGTGCTTTAAGCGAGATGGAAGCACTTGCTGAAGCTTGCATGAATGATTATGACGAGAACGGCTGGATTAATAATAATTATCATGATGGCAGTGATGTTTCAATTATAGATAAGTTATAATTTACTTTTAGAGATATATTGAGAACAGCTATGGCGACAACATCGACAACTTTAAAGGATAAGGCTAAGCCCAGAGGTAAATACCCACATATCAAAAGAGTGGGAGACTTATTATTTGTCTCAGGCGTCTCTTCTAGAAATATTGATGGCAGCTTTCGTGGTGCAACAGTCGATGAAATGGGCAACACGGAGCTTAATATAAGTGAGCAAACAAAAGCTGTTCTTGAAAATATTAATGATATATTGGCTTCTGAGGGGGCGTGTTTATCGGACGTTGTGGATTTGACGAGCTTTTTGGTCAATATGAACGATTTTAAAGGCTACAATCAGGCCTATGCAGGTTACTTTGATGGCAATGGTCCGACAAGAACCACGGTCGCGGTGCATCAATTGCCACATCCTTTAATCTTGATAGAAATTAAGGTAATCGCATATAAGCCATTACCTTAATAAAAGTTAATAAACTATTGGTTATTATCGTATTTATTATACCATTTTAAATATAGATTCATGACATCTTTCTCGTAAACGGACGCGCTGAATGAATGATGTTCGCCAGGAATCCGCTCTTGACGATTCTTATAAATACTCTCATTAAATCTTACAGTATCATTTAATTATTAACGCCACTTATGTGAGTTATATTTTTTTCTTTTGCCCAATCATTTATCAATTCGACTTCATTGTCCATAATCGTCGTATATTCCGATTGAAGAGTTCTCCATATTTGGCTTAGGTCATTTAACCTTATCCTAGAGCCCTCCGTCACAGGCGGACCTGATCTGTCGACAACATCCATAAGGTAACGTAGTTGACCGGCAAGCATAGTTTCCCATGCATCCTCATCCTCGAGTGTCTCATGTTTAATTTGAGTGATCTTAGATTGCCATACATCAATAGCGCTGATGGCATTTGATGACATCGCTTGCAGCCTAGTTTCGTTTTGATGTTGATGCATTAGATCTTCAATCTGTTGTTTGATTATTCTAATTTTATAGGTTTGCTGGAGCATCGTATTTAATGTGTTATTGATTGCATCTAGCTGATTGGACCATGTATCAATATCATCTTTTTTTAGATTAACTCTAGGGTCAGTTTGAATTTCAAAAATTACTGAATTTTGCTGATCACCATGTTTAATTGTGGCTTTGTATGTTCCCGGGCTAACCCTAGGCCCTTGGTAACCTGCAAACAATGCTATACCTTCGACACATTGCATATTCTCTGACCTCATATCCCAACGCCAAATATTGAGTCCGAATGATTTTTTTGGGTAATCAACTACAAATGGACTGCGTGGATCCATATTCTTAATTATGCATTTATCATGCGCTGATTCTTTGCTTGAAAAATGCTTAATTAATTCATTCTTATCATTTCTAATATCAATAATGAGTTCTTTGTCATCTTGGTTGTTATTAAGAAAATAATAGAGCGGCACACCACGCGATGGATTTTTTCCTTCGATATTAGTTGCACCTCTTGATCTTGGCAGCATATGCGTTGTATCAGGTCGAAATAAATGCATATTTTTCTGCTCAATATCTTCATGGTATTGCCGTATCACAAATAAATCATCGAGCACCCAGAATGCTCTACCTTGTGTCGCGACGATTAGATTATCTTGCTTTATCCTGAGGTCTGTCACCGGTATCTTAGGAAGATTAGCTTGCAATGAGTGCCATGCTTTACCGTTATTAATTGAGAAATAAATCCCTCTTTCAGTCCCCGCATACAAGAGTCCTGGCACTTTAGGATCTTCACGTACGACACGTACAAAAGCTGCTTCTGGTAGTCCGCGATCTATCCTCTCCCATGTCTTGCCATAATTAGTTGTTTTGTAGATATATGGCTTATTGTCACCCAGCTTATAACCAGTGACCGCTGCAAAGGCTACCCCATCTTCATGAGGACTTAGCTCGATTGCATTGATCATAACTTCATTGGGGTGTTTGGGAGAAATATTCTGCCAATTTTTACCGCCATCTTTGGTGATGTGTATTAAGCCATCATCACTTCCTACCCATATGATATCTTTTTTTAGAGCTGATTCTACGACATAAAAAATTGTATTATAAAACTCTGCCCCCACATTTTCTGGCGTGAGTGGACCGCCATTTCTCCCCTGACGATTCTCTTGATCGCGAGTTAGATCAGGGCTTATTTCTTCCCAGGTCAAACCTCGATCAGTGCTTTTTAAAAGTACCTGAGTTCCATAATAGATGGTTGAATTATCATGAGGCGATAATTCAACTGGAGGATTCCAATTTGCTCTGTACTTTAGATCTTTTGCATCTTTACCATATACCACTTCAGGGTAGGGGATGATGGATCTCACGATTTTAGTGGTACTGTCAAACTCAGTTAATGTCCCATTGATGGTGGTTGCATAGATTAGTTTAGGATCATCTGGATTCAAGGCTATATGGGCACTTTCACCTCCACCAACAGAAAAATAATCATCGACACCGATACCACCTTGGAATGATTGGCTCGCTATAGCGACTGTTGAATTATCTTGTTGGCCTGCATAAATACGATAAGGAAAGAGGTTGTCTGTCGTGACTCGATAGAATTGTGCGGTGGGTTGATTCATTATACTGGACCAAGTTTTACCTCCATCAAAAGTAATGGTAGCTCCCCCATCATTTCCGTTGATCATATTAAGATTGTTGTGTGGATTAATCCAATGATCATGATGGTCTCCATGAGGTGTAGAAATCTTTTCCCAAGTTTTACCGGCATCGATAGATTTCATTAACGGCACATTGAGCACCCAGACGGTATCCTCATCCTGAGGGTCTGCAGTAATATGATTGTAATACCAAGCACGTGAATGAAGCACACGATGATTATCAATTAAATCCCAGTTTTCTCCTGCATCATCACTTCTATAAAGACCGCCTTTTTCTATTTCAGCTTCTATGATGGCGTATAGGCGACTTGGATTACTGGCGGCAACATCAATGCCAATCTTGCCCACAAGATCAGGAAGTCCATTGGTGAGTTGTTTCCAGGTATCGCCTGAGTCGATTGATTTATATATACCTCCACCAGCACCTCCTGATTTGATATACCATGGCTTGCGACCATGATGCCACATCGCCGCATAAAGGATCCTCGGGTTAGTGGGATCCATTTTTAAGTCTGATGCACCTGTATCTTTATTAATTTTCAAACTGAGAACCCAAGTCTTTCCTCCGTCTGTGGTTTTATATACGCCGCGCTCCTCATTTGGAGTCCACATTTTTCCTTGAACGGCAACATAGGCAATATCAGGGTTATTTGGGTGGACTTTTATTCTTGAAATTTGCCCGGCGTTTTTAAGGCCGACATATACCCAGGTTTTACCGCTATTTGTCGATTTATAGACACCAACTCCCTCGCTAGTAGTGACCCCTCTAATAGGAGACTCTCCAGTGCCCACATAAATAACATTATTGTCTGAATTGGCAACAGCGATGGCTCCAATAGTACCAACATCGAAAAAGCCATCAGAAATATTTTCCCATGTAGCGCCAGCATTCAATGTTTTCCAGACTCCTCCTCCAGTTGCACCCATATAGTAAAGCATCGGATTATCATCAATTCCAGTAACAGTCGTAACTCTACCGCCCCTATAAGGACCTATTGATCGCCAACTTAAATCACTGGTATCAAAGAGACTATTAACTTCTTTAGATACTGTCGTTGAGCTCCAAATAAGAGTGAATAAGACAGGAATTAGGGTGAAAATTACGCTAGTATTTTTTTTGTTTCTTGAAAACATGAATTAAAGCCTCCATATAATGTCTATTGAATAGGATACGATAAAAACAAGATCAAAGGTAATTGCATGATATATCTAGTGTCTAATGCCAGATTAATCTAAAATAAATCATGATTAAAATAAATGGACAATCATATAATCAAAGCCCATTGACTAAGATCGTGATGGGGTTAGTTGGCATCATTGCTCTCAGTGTTTTTGCTTTCCTTGGTGTAATCGCATTTTTTATTCTGGGCGGCTTTATATTGCTTGTTTCATCGGTTGTCGCAATTCGATTTTGGTGGCTAAAGAGAAAACTTGGTCAGTTTAATGAGGCGACACCAAGGAGCGAAAGTAGCAATAAAAATGGTACCGATATTCTTGAAGGTGAATACCGTGAAATTAAGGATAAAGAATCTTAAGAGTTAAATTAGATTTATATTCAGAAATAAGAATTTTTTAAATTATGGAAAATAACCAATCACATGATTTACGAAGAAAGAAGCGACGCCGAAGGCGACTTCAAGTGGCTTTATTGTATGTCGCGATTGCTGTTGGATTGGCCTGGTTTTTTGAGTCGCAGGCGACAACGACTATTATTTTCGTAAGGCATGCAGAAAAAGATCTTTCGGTAAGTGATGATCCTGGCCTCACTGAGGCTGGTGAAAGACGTGTTTTTGAACTAACTAGACAAATGCAAGATGCAGATGTCGTAGCTGGAATCGATGCAATTTATTCCACGTCTTTCAAGAGAAATATAGAAACTGTTAGACCCTTAGCTGAAGTGCTTGATCTGCAGATCCATGAATATAATAAGAATGAATACGAACAGGTCTTAGACCAAATATTAGATAATTATAAAGGCAAAATTATTCTGGTAGTTGGCCATAGTGACACTTTGGCAGGATTAATGGCGGAGCTTGGTGCAAGCAAATCAGTACCAGAAATAGCAGATAATGAGTACGATAATATTTATATAGTCTCAATTCCTTGGTTTGGTAAAACAAAAACAATAAGATTGCGTTACGGCGAGCCATATGACCCAGATGAATCAATAAGAGCGATTAAAGAAAGCGAAGATTAGCTGGTGAGAATCCCTTATTTCTTACTGAATTCCATTATCTCGTAACCAGCGTTTTGCATGCCAAGTTTTGTGTAAGTTTCGATGGCACGAGCATTTTGTTTTTCCACATAAAGTCTTATACCGCAGCAATCATTGTCACTTTTAGCTAGATTAACAAGATTTTGATAAAGCGCTGAATAAACTCCTTGTCTGCGATATTTTTCAGATACAAAGACACTTTGTATCCACCACATAGTTCCATTTCTCCAGTCGCTCCACTCATAAGTGATCATGAGCTGGCCAGCTAGTTTTTCATTAATTTCCATAACCCAATAAATTCCTTTGTTACGGTCATTAATGATCGAAGTTACGCCCGACATTATAATGTTTTCATCGAGAGTTTTTTTTTCAGTTTCCATTGCCATGGCAATGTTGTTTGCAGCAATGATTGCAATGTCTTCTGGTTTGGCTACTCTTATAATTTTTGACATAGATTAATATTCATTATTAGTTTTGTTTAATATAATAATAAGCGAAATATTTTTAATAAGCAGTATAATTTAATGAGTTCACAATTATTATATGTCTCGGTAGCTCAGTTGGATAGAGCACAAGGTTCCTAACCTTGGGGTCAGAGGTTCGAATCCTCTTCGGGACACCACAATTCATTAATTGAGCCAAAAAACTCAATAAAAACTGCGGAAATACCTCTGAGGTCGATCAGAATAACTAATTTGACTAGCTTAGTGGTTAGGGGCTTTGTTTACTAGCACGATATTTATCATTTGTTTTAGTGTGCATGAAAAATAAATATTATTCTTATTGCACCAAGCTAAATAGCTTGAAAATATTTTTTTAAATAAAAGTATAGAGATTCTTGCTGGCAAATAAAAAATTTCTAGATTGTTCGTTTTTGTCTTCAATTAGACCTTCTAGACTTTCGAAGTTTTCAATATTTTGGGCAGTAATTTTTTTTAGGGATTTAAATTAATTTACAGAAATTTTTTTTGAGGGTATAACGTAGTAATAAATAACTATCGGATGATCATTTAAAAGTAATGAAAACACCTTATCTAGCTTTATTATTATTCGCATTTATCGGAACCTGCTTTTCAAATGAAAATGAGAGCATTGAGTTACCTTCATCTATTACCGGTGATGCACCGCCGCTTCAGGGTGAGATGGTTAGTTACTTCGAAGCAAATGAATTAACGCGAGGCTACCTTTCATTACCAGACGGGCCAGGACCACATCCATCGGTGATCTTGATACATGAATGGAATGGATTGGCGCAAAGGGTCAAGGAGACTGCTGATTCATTTGCGAAAGAAGGGTACATTGCTCTTGCTGCAGATTTATACAATGGGAGAATCGGTAGTAATCGAGAAGAAAATATGCAGCTTGTTCAAGAAACATTAGCTCAACCAGATATTCTCATAGCGAATTTAAATGCTGCTGTTCAGATGCTTAAAACAAGAGATGATAGTAGCGGCAAGGTGGCAACTATTGGCTGGTGTTACGGTGGCGGAGTAGCGCTATCTTTTGCATTGGGTGGTGAGCACCATGATGGTACAGCTATATTTTATGGTAGATTATTGGATGACCCTGAGCGGCTAAGTCATGTGGAGCATGGTTTTTATGGTACCTTTGCTAGAAATGATCGAGGTATCCCTGTTGAAGATGTAGAGCAGTTTGTAAAAACCCTAGATGCAGCGGGAATTAGCAATGATATTCACATATATGATGAAGTGAGCCATGGATTTTGGCTTCATGTAGACCGGGACCCTGAGGTTAATTCGTCGCCAGCGATGGATGCTTGGCTTCGTTTGAAGTTATTTTTAAAAAACAGTCTTTCTATCTGATTGATGAGAGTAATTTGAATGGATAAATCAATAATTATATTTTTAGCAATACCTGTATTTTTCTTAATGATTGCAGTTGAACTGGTATATGGGATAGTAAAAAAGAAAAATACGTATCGTATTAACGATGCATTTACCAGTATAACTATAGGCTTGATCAGTCGCTTCCCGGTCATTCTTAATCTTGGGTTCCAGGGCGCGATCTTTATTTATTTTGCTGATAAATTTAATATTAATTTAATGCCAAATAATGAAATCATTACATGGCTGATCGCTTTTGTATTATATGATTTTTTTTATTACTGGATGCATCGCTTGCATCACGAAATAAGAGTTTTATGGGCAACTCATGTCGTTCATCATCACGGTGAAGATTTTAATCTAGCAACAGCCCTGAGACAAACCAGTACAGGTTTTATTTGGAAATGGATTTTCTTTTTACCCATGATCATTATCGGAATACCGGGAGAGGTGTTTGTTTCTGTAGCAGGCATTAATTTAATCTATCAATTTTGGGTACATACAAGGCATATTGGTCATTTGGGCTGGATGGAGAAGGTATTCGTGACACCCATGAATCATGGAGTGCATCACGCTAAAAATAAAGAGTATATTGATGCTAATTATGGAGGTGTATTCATTATCTGGGATAGATTTTTTGGCACTTATATTCCAGAGGTAAGCTCAATAAAGCCCATTTATGGGACAGTTTCTGAACTTAAGAGCTGGAATCCCATATGGGCTAATATGCAGGTTTTTTTTCAAATGCTGAAAGATACTTTGGAGACTAAGAAGACATCCGACAAATTTAAAATTTGGTATTCTAAAACTAACTGGAAACCAGATGATCTGGCGAATAGAGTTTCTTCGGTCAAAGTATCCACACGACCCGATAAGTATAACCCTATCCTGACACCACCTATTCAGTATTTTGCCTTATTTCAATTATTTATGTTGATGGCTGCCTCCGTCATTATTATTTTAACGTTAAACCAACAAACCAGAACCGATACTCTATTATTTGCAGTTATTACTATTATGTGTTCAACCTTTACTGGGATGTTGCTTCAAAATGGATGGTTTACTTGTAAATCTTATTTAATTTCCTCTATTTTGCTTTTTTCTTTTATGACTCTTGCACCAGTTATGAATCTTGAGCTTCTCGTGTCTCAGTTATTTATATTATATGTAGGCTTGAGTATCTTTTTTATAAGTCTCATTTTATTGAAAAAGGGTAATCTAAGAACGCAAGTGCTCCATGAATGATGATTTAAACCTTTGCAATAAGTGATCTTTTTTAATTATGCAATCTAAGGTTGAATCTATAGGGTTGGATGGCTTTTATCAGGAATCGGAATTACCATTACTTCTTAAGCATAAAGGCATGGCGACCTGGAAAGACGGCACCGTAAAGATACTAGACAGAAGAAAACTGCCATTCACGCAGGAATATATTCTTTGCCATACGTTTGAGGAAGTGGCAATAGCAATAGAGGAAATGGTTATTCAGGGGGCATTTTCTATCTCTATTGCTGCTGGTTATGGGTTAGCGCTATCTGCACAAGTTGCCGGCGCTTCAATTAAAGATATCTACAGTGCCGCATCAAGGCTAAAGAAAACCAGGCCAACAGGTTTGGCACTGTCGAGAGTTCTTGATCTTTGCTTGCTTCGAGCAAAAAATGCCATTAAGAATAATTTAACTGTAGCCGATCAGATAATACAATTAACAGATTTGATCGCTTCAGATTTAGCGATGCAGGCAAGAAGAACAGCGCAATATGCACTTACGCTTCTAAATGATGGTGACACACTATTAACTCATTGCTTTCCTGATAGATCATATGTGTACCTTTTGATGGAAGCTAAGCGTAAGAGCATCAAATTAAATATAATTTGCAGTGAAACTCGACCTTATTTGCAGGGCACAAAATTATCTTCATGGTGTGCTGCTGAGCTCGGTTTCGATACTTATGTTATTTCGGATGGCATGGGCGGATCTTTGATGAAGCGAGGAAAGATTGATGCTTTTATTACAGCAGCTGATACCGTGTGTATGGATGGGTCAATCGCAAATAAAGTCGGTACATACCAATATGCACTGGCTGCCTATGCGAATAATTTACCTTATTATGTTTTGCGACAATCTGGGCCCGATATGGAAAATATAAATAGTGATAGCGTTATCATTGAAGAACGTTCTGGGGATGATTTATTGCATTTAGAAGGTAAAAAATTTGCCCCTGATGGTGTGCTAGGTTTATATCCATGCTTTGATATTACCCCCCCTGAGTTAGTTAGCGCTATAATAACTGATAGAGGAATATTTGATTCTAATAAAATAAAGAATTATATCGATGCTAAGTCATTTTTAAGTAATCAAATATAATGAACTTCGTATACTTGAGTAATATATTATGACAAAAGTATGGCCAGAGACTAAAGATTTACCGGATCCAAATGATCCAGCTCGCGCACAATATCGAGCTTTACGATGCATTCCTGGAGAGATCGCACCAAATGTATTGGTACCTGGAGATCCTGCCAGAGCAGCTAAAATTGCTTCAGAATGGCTTACTGATGCTAGATTGGTGATGGTTCAAAGGGAGTTCCATTCCTATACAGGTAAATACAAGGGTATACCTGTTTCGGTCATCTCAACTGGTATTGGTTGTCCGAGCGCCGCAATGGTAATACAAGATCTTGGCAAGCATCGATGCAAAAATGTAATTCGTGTGGGCACGGCAGGTTCATGTAACAAAAGTGTTAAGCCGGGAGATAATGTGATTGGTACGGCTGCAGTCAGGGATGAAGGTCTGACAAAAAAATTCTTCCCATTAAATTATCCAGCAGTTGCTGACCTTATGGTTACAAATGCCCTAAAAAAATGTGGCGAAAAACAACAAACAACTATGCATTTAGGCGTGGTTCATACTTCAGATTCGTTTAACAGTCCAGAACTGGAGAATGATATTCGGCTCGCACAAATTGCTGGTGTTTTGGCTTTTGAGATGGAAGCCGCAGCAATTCTTATGCTGGGCGCATTACATAATATTAGGGCAGGGTGTATATTTAGTATCGACGGTTTTGTTAAAAATATATCTGATGGCGATGTTAAGCCTGACTCTAAGGCGTGTGACAAAGGGCTAAATAGTGCTATAGAGACCGCTCTAGAAGCAATAATTATCCTCTCATAGGCCTTATTTATTATGTTATACAAGTCTGAACGAGAGCTGATTATTGCAACTTTGCAAAGAATGGTGGAGGTTGGCCTGGTGATCAATACTTCAGGAAATGTAAGTATCAAGATCGACGATCATTATATTATCACTCCGAGTGGAGTGACTTATGAATACCTCGTTCCAGCCGATATTCTGGTAATGGATGGTAATAAAAAAATAATTGAAGGAGATTTATTGCCCTCATCAGAAACGGATTTACATTATTCATTGTATGAGAGCTGCAAAGATGCTCATGCAATTGTGCATACGCATTCATTGTATGCCACTGCTGTTTCTACAATCACCAATGAGCTTCCTGCTATTCATTATCAGATCACCGATTTAGGTGGCGCCGTTGCTGTCGCTTCTTATGAAACATTTGGCTCCCCTGAATTAGCGGCTGCAGTGACAGAAAAAATAGCGGGTAAAAAAGCGGTATTAATGCAAAATCATGGAGCTGTCACAATAGGAAGCAATTTAAAAATCGCATTAGAGCGATCCATTCTTCTCGAATGGTTGTCATCACTTTACTTGATTTCTTTACAGTCGGGGCAGCCATCATTGATTGATAACATAAAATTAAAGGATGCGATTTTACAAAAACAAAAATACATGAAATTAAGACAAGATACTAATAAGAAATCATAAGCTTATATAAAGTCCCTCGCTATGAGATGAAGCAGGAAAAATATTGTATAAAGATAATTACGACCTTTTAATTACAGCTGAGAATGATCGTGCATATCACCATTATATGACTGGTCTTGATGAGTCTCTTGGTCTTGATAATTCAGGTATAGACGCGTTTAAAAAAAGTTTAAATGCTGACCCTGAGTTTGCCTTAGTTAATGCGTTATTGGCAAATCAGCTAGCAATTTATCAGTCACCGAAGAAAGCTAAAAAGTATCTAAATTTAGCCCTTCATTACAAACAAAATGCCTCAGCAAGAGAGCAAGATATTATAACAATCATATCCATGCTTTTGAGTGCTAACACAGGCTGCTTAAATGCGGCTTTAGAGCACATTAAAGCTTACCCGAATGACATCATCATGTTATCTATCATTCTCGGTCCATTTGGATTGTTAGCCTTTTCTGGGACTCTAAATTGGCAGCAAAGAAATTTAAAAATTTTGAAGGAAGTTGAGAGCTACTTTTCTGAAAATGATTGGTGGTTCAAAACTACGCAAGCTTTTATGTATATTGAGAATAATGAGATGCAAAAAGCTGTATCATTGGCTCAAAAAGCTTGGGAAATTAAAAATACTGGAAATTGTGCCCATACTTTAACTCATCTTCATTATGAAATGATGAGTTACAAAGAAGGACGCCAATTTATAAAAAATTGGAAGCTTTCAAATCAAGGTAAATCGAATATGCTGCATCATCTCCTCTGGCATGATGCACTTTTGGCCCTAAAGACAAACGAAAAGAACGAAATTTACTCTATCTGTAAAAATTTAATTGCCAACAAAGATGGTGCTGGAAACTTAGATTATTTTGCTGATAATGCTTCGTTGCTATGGTACTGCGTTATTGAAGATATAAAAGTCCCGTCTTTATGGTTTGCTGAAATGTATGATTATGCAGATAAATTTTTTCCAAATATTGGGTTTAAATTTGCAGATCTGCATCGATCAATGATGGCTGCTACCTTATCTCAGGAAGGGAGGGAGGAGTATTTAGCGAAAATTAATAAACTCGATAATGACAATCAATCATCCTTGATTGACTTAGCGAAAGGATTCATGGCTTATTATGATAATAAGTCTTCAGAAACTACCGGTTTTTTATCGAAAATAGTCGCAGAAAATGCAATTTACGGTGGTAGTAATGTGCAAAGATACATTATTAAAGAAACAAGAGATAGCGCAGCAAACCGAAATAATTAATTAATTAAACATAATATTATCAATAATTTATTATAAAAATATAAACAAATACATTATTATAATGTTTTGCAGGTTATCTGACTAAAAATTAAACAAAATGTATTATGTTGTAACGACTAGGTGCATGTAATTAATAATTAATGGTTTCTAATTTATAGTTCTAGAAATGATTAACGATATGATAAAAAAACTAAATAATTTGTTGATTCGGGCTGTTGAATTTGGGTTATTTCCAGATTTTATAGTCAGATATGGCATACGGTTGCTACTTAGAAAACGGTTACATCAAATTCATAGTTTCAACTGTGAGTATGCAGGTGAGATTCAGGCAAATATGGTCTCTAAGATGCTGAATTCGCCAATTGCAGTCAACACGAATTCAGCAAATGAGCAGCATTATGAAGTTTCAGATGGCTTTTATCAGCAAATCCTAGGTGATAGATATAAATACAGTTGTTGTTTTTGGGAGAGTAATAATGATTGCCTGGATGACGCTGAAATAAAGGCGTTAGAGATCACCTGTCGACGTGCCAACATCCAAGATGGCATGAAGGTATTGGATTTGGGTTGTGGCTGGGGTTCCTTGTCATTATGGGTCGCAGAACACTATCCAAATTGTTCGGTAACATCAGTTTCAAACTCTGTATCTCAGCATAGTTTCATTTCGAAACAAGCCATTGACAAAAAACTTAACAATATTCAGGTCATTGTAGCTGATATGAATGATTTTGATATTGACTGTCAATTCGATCGAATTGTCTCCTTGGAAATGTTCGAACACATGAAAAACTATCAAAAATTATACCAGAAAGTTTCTGGATGGTTATTGGATGAAGGTTTATTTTTTATGCATATTTTTTGTCATAAATCGTCTCCTTATGAATTCATTGATAAAGGCCCAAATGACTGGATGAGTCGTTACTTTTTTACTGGCGGTATTATGCCCAGCGACGATTTACCTCTGTTCTTTCAAGAAGATTTAGTTATCCAGAAACGGTGGCGATGGAATGGTGAGCATTACGCTAAAACAAGCAATGCCTGGCTAGAAGCTATGGACGCTAAGAAAAAAACGTTAATACCAATTATTGAAGATGTTTATGGGGTTGATGACTCTAAAAAATGGTGGCAACGATGGAGAATATTTTTCATGTCATGTGCTGAGTTATTTGCATTTAATAATGGCCAAGAATGGTATGTTTCTCATTATTTATTCAGGAAACAAAGGGCAAACTATAACAGTGAATAATATTATAAATTTTGTGGGTTTTCAGGTGGGTTGGTTTGCAGCTGTAATTAGCGCTGCGAATAATGCCCCGTGGATCGGTGTTGCGGTGATTACTCTCATTATTTTCGTTCATCTATTGAGATCTGAAAATCCATACAATGAGTTAGTTTTAATTATGTTAATAGGACTTTTGGGCGGGATACTAGACAGTGTATTTGTGTTTTTTCAATGGGTTTCTTATCCGTCCGGACATATCCATGAAAACCTAACTGCTTATTGGATTATTGCTATGTGGATGTCCTTTGCAACAACTCTAAATATTTCAATGGCTTGGTTGAAGAAATATAAATTCTTAGCCATTTTATTTGGCTTTGTTGGAGGACCATTAACATATTATGCCGGCTACAATTTGGGGGGGATAAATTTTATTAATTTTGATGCGGCGATGATGGCATTGGCATTTGGATGGGCGGCGATTATTCCCCCCTTACTGTATTTGGCGGATAGATTCTCTGCTCCACCAATTGTTCGCTCACCAATAAAGGATTAACGGATTTTGAAAAATATATTAATGCACCTCCGAGGGTTAATGATTTTAGTCATATTGGTTGGGTGCGGAACACAAAATAATGAACTTAAGACTGTTGAATATATTGATATCAATCAATTCATGGGTGACTGGTATGTTATCTCGAGTATCCCAACTTTACTCGAAAAGAATATATACAATGCTATTGAAAACTATGAACTCAACTCTGATGGTACCGTAAAAACTACATTCACCTATAATGCAGGCAGTTTTGATGGTAAACGAAAAACCTTTTCTCCCAAAGGGTTTATCGCTGATGATGGCTCAAATGCAATATGGGGCATGCAATTTATTTGGCCAATTAAAGCAGATTACAGGGTAATTTATCTAGCAACCGATTACTCGTATACCATTATTGGTAGAAATAAACGTGATTATGTTTGGATCATGTCACGTAAACCAATCATGACTGAAAGTGACATGACTTTTGCATTAGAGTTCATTGAAAGAGCGGGCTATGATACCAATGAGTTAATTCAAGTCCCGCAACGCTGGCAGAATGATTAGCTGTATGAGTCATGCGATTCTTGATTAGCTTCATTAGTTATGATGTAAATTAATGATTAAAAAAAGATATAAAATTGCAGTTATTGGTACCGGTGTGGCTGGTTGTGCTGCGGCATATTACTTACATAAAGATCATGATTTAACTGTCTTTGAGGCAAACGAATATATTGGTGGTCATGTTAATACAGTCGATGTGCTTGATGAAGGTTCCAGGCTAAGTATTGATACCGGATTTATCGTTTTTAATGACAAGACATACCCAAATTTCTTATCTCTTATGGATGAAATTGGGCAGCAATACCAAGATAGTGTGATGAGTTTTAGCGTGGTAAATAAACTCAAGAATATTGAATATAGTGGATCTACGATAAATGGTCTATTTTCGCAGCGACGCAATATTTTTTCTTTATCTTTTATTAGAATGATTTTGGATATTCTTCGTTTTAATCGTACTAAAAGGGACCAATTTCAGTCGCTAGAATCATTATCTGTGAAGGAGTTTCTTGAAATGAATAATTACTCTAGGCAATTTTCGGAGGATTATTTGTTGCCAATGGCTTCATCAATTTGGTCTGCCGAGCAGAAAGAAATATTAAGTATGCCAATTAAATTCTTACACAATTTCTTTCATAATCATGGTTTGTGTCAGATAAAGAATCGACCACAATGGAAAGTAATCCAGGGCGGGTCACGTGAATACATAAAGAAATTATCCTCTGTTTATCAAGAAAAAATAAAATTAAATACAACAATACGATCTATAATACGCAATAAAGACTCTATCACTATAAGAATTAATGGATATGCCCCTGAAGATTTTGATTATGTCTTTATCGCGACGCACAGTGATCAGGCCATGGCAATGCTTGAAGATCCAACTCAATGTGAACAGGAAGTATTATCAGCGATAAAGTATCAAGAAAATACAGCCATATTACATACCGATATTTCTTTAATGCCCTCTTATAAAAGAGCGTGGGCCGCTTGGAATTATCATTTGGGTGAAACGACAAAAACACGCGTAAATCTGACTTACAGCATGAATATATTGCAGAGTTTAAAAAGCAATACTCAATATTTTGTAAGCTTAAATAGTGGCAATATAATTAAACCAGAATGTATTATAAGAGTTATTAAATACCATCATCCAGTATTTAATCGTGCTGCTATTTTGGCGCAAGTCAGGCATGAGGAGATCAATAGTGGAAATAGAACATTTTACTGTGGCGCTTATTGGCGAAATGGTTTTCATGAGGACGGTTTGGTAAGTGCTCAAAGAGCGATATCTCATTTCAAAGAGCGAATAAATCAATGAAGAGTGCTATTTATGAGGGATACGTAACGCACGCAAGGAAGAAACCAATTCAGCATGCATTTTCATATCGAATTTTTATGCTATATCTTGATCTTGTTGAGCTACCTACATTGTTCAAAGATTATTTATTCTGGGGCACCAGAAAATTCTCATTGGCGCGCTTCAGAAGATCAGACCACTATGGCGATACGAATATCTCTCTTGAGCAAACAATCAAAGAGATTGTTAAAAAAGAAACGGGTAATGAAATTAATGGTTCAGTCCGCTTGCTTACGAATTTAAGTTATTTTGGTTACTGCTTTAATCCGGTTAGTTTCTATTACTGCTTTAATGATCAAGAGGAATTAGAGTATATCGTAGCCGAAGTCACGAATACGCCATGGGGCGAGCGTTGTTGCTATGTATTAAATGATAATTTAAATGCGCCTGATCATTCTTTGAAAAGGTTTAAACCCATAAAGAAAATGCACGTTTCACCGTTTATGCCAATGGAGGTTGATTATGAATGGACCTTTAATCAACCGGAGAAGAAAATTAGAGTGAATATGGGTAACAGTGAAAAAGGCCAAAATTTTTTTAATGTCGCTCTAAATATTAATAGAACTGTTATTTCGCCTGTTGCGTTGGCTCGTATTTTATTGATTTACCCTCTGATTTCTCTAAAAGTGATGTTAGGAATTCATTGGCAGGCATTTATACTGTGGCTTAAAAAATGTCCTTTTTACGTGCACCCTTCGAAGAAAATTAACAATTAACCATTACAATAAAAGATCTCAATAATGAATAATAAAACACCTTCAGATAATATTTCTTTATCAAAATTCGATGAATTTGCAAAAAATATGATTTTCAAAAAACTTTCATTAATCACTCAAGGGTCAGTAGTGATTTTTGAGAATGACGATAAACACCATTTTGGTCTCAATAACGAACCTTTAATTGCTGAGATCTATGTGCATCATCGTAAATTTTATTCAGAAATTGCTTTTGGTGGATCAATTGGCGCGGCAGAAGCATACATACTGGGTTATTGGAGTACTAATGATTTAACATCAGTGGTAAGGGTTTTATTGCAAAATCGATCGGTTTTAGAAGGCTTTGAAAGTGGATTGGCAAAGCTTACTAAGCCGATCCAGAAGATTTTTCATTGGCTAAATAGAAATTCATATACCGGTAGTCGTAAAAATATTGCAGCACATTATGATCTTGGTAATGATTTTTTTGAAATTTGGCTTGATAAAAAAATGATGTACTCATGTGCAATTTTTGAAAAATCAACAAGCTCTCTAGAGGATGCAGCTACATTAAAATTGGAGCGTGTTTGTCAAAAGTTACAATTAAACAAAAATGATCATGTTATTGAGATTGGCTCAGGGTGGGGTGGTTTTGCAATTTATGCAGCTAAAAATTATGGCTGTAATGTGACTACAGCAACAATATCTAAAGAGCAATTTTCAGGAGCAGAAGCAAGGATAAAGGCTGCTGGATTGTCTGAAAAAATAACTCTTTTATTAGAAGATTATCGTGATTTATCAGGTACATATGATAAGTTGGTTTCAATTGAGATGATTGAGGCTGTTGGGTATAAATACTATAAGGATTATTTTAAAAAGTGCTCTTCTTTACTAAAAGATAATGGCTTGATGGTTATACAAGCTATCACCATCGCTGATCAGCAATACAAAAGAACGATTAAATCAGTAGACTTTATACAGAAATATATTTTTCCTGGAGGTTGTCTTCCTTCCTTGACAAATATGACAAATACTCTTACCGAGAATACAGATATACGAATGGTTAATGTAGAGGATATTGGACCGCATTACGCTACAACACTAAGTCACTGGCGCGATCGGATGTATGAAAATATTGAAACTATCAAGGGGATGGGTTATTCAGATAAATTTATAAGAATGTGGCATTATTATTTATGTTATTGCGAAGGTGCTTTTATTGAACGTGCTATTGGTGATGTGCAAATTACCGCTATTAAACCTAACAATAGAAATAATGCTTATCTGAAATTTTAACTTTAAACCATCAAAGAAATATTATGGTAAATTTAGGTTTCTATAATATTAATTTATGAGGTTATAAATTGGCAATACAAACTCAATGCATAGAATATATGGATGATGATCTCATGCTAGAGGGCTACATGGCTTGGGATGATAAATTGATTAAACCAAAGCCAGGCGTTCTTATAGGGCATGCTTGGGCAGGAAGAACCTCTTTTGAATGCAAGAAAGCTGAGGAGTTAGCGAAATTAGGTTATGTAGGGTTTGCTATAGATCTGTATGGTAAGGGTGTTAAAGGTAATAATAATAATGAAAATGCTGCTCTGATGAAACCACTTCTTGAAGATCGACCTCTCTTGCAAAGAAGGGCTATGTTAGCTTTAAAGGTCATGAAGCAACACTCTGAAGTTGATCCAAAAAAATTAGCCTCGATTGGTTATTGTTTTGGCGGCTTGGTCTCGCTTGATTTGGCACGTTGTGGAGTGAATATTAATGGCGCAGTCAGTTTGCACGGAAATTTATCATCACCAGGCAACACAAAGGGCAATAAAATTACTGCTAAAGTACTTGTATTGCATGGCTGGAAAGATCCCATGGTTCCTCCCACAGATGTGATAAATTTTACCAAAGAAATGATTGAAATGTCAGCAGATTGGCAATTACATACTTTTGGTAATGCGATGCATGCATTTACTAAAGCTGGAGCAAATGATCCAGATAATGGCATGCTTTATGACGAAGCGTCCGATCATAGATCCTGGAACTCAATGCAATTATTTTTAACGGAGATTTTTAGCTAAATGTTCGTTTCTTGAGTATTTTTATTAAGTGCTTTACGAGCGATTCCATAAAGAATTAAGCCAAATGCCAATAGGCTGATGGTTAATACCCATGCGTCTAAATTCGATTGTGCGGTTATCCATAAACAAATAACAAAAGCAATGATCGGAATAGTGTAACCGCCGATCAACTTATAAGCGTCTGCTTGGATTTTTTTACTGGCTTTCTTCTTAATTATAGGAAGAGCTGCAATACTGATTATATAGGCAAGCAGTCTAGTCAGTGAGCTTGCTATGACAAGATAGACAAAGGACCCTGATAATGCAAAACCCAGACTTATTGCTCCTAAGAATAATATTGAGTTTCCAGGCGTAGCATAATCTTTATGAATGACGCCGAACCATTTAGGGAGTAGATTTTGCTCTGCTAGTGCAAGTGTCAGTCTTGGAACTGCAAGCATGATAGCACCAAGATTACCCCCAATGGAAAACACGGCCGCCAAAGTCATCATAATTAGACCAGTAGGTCCTAGAAGGGTTTCTCCAAGGGCCACAAGAGCGCCTATACTAGTCGATGTCTCGGGGACAACCGAGACATAAACGACCATAATCATAAAATAAAACAAACACACAAATAAACTTGTTCTTACCATTGCGCTTGGCAATGAGGATTGAGGATTCTTGGTTTCACCTGAGATAAAGGTAGCACCTTCAAATCCAACATAGGCGTAAATAATTATTAAAACAGTCGGGCCAAGCCCATCCACAGGCGGGAAAGAAGCATTTGATATGAAATCACTCGGAATGTATTGCAACCCAAGAAGAATCACTAAGAGGATGGGTGTTAGTTTTATAAAAGTGAAGAATATAAGCATTTTTACGCCATCTTTGATGCCCGTATAATTGATCCAGGTGAGTAAACTACAAATGCCGGTTATCAGAATAATGCGTCCAGAACCACCACTAAACCAAGGCCAGATAGTACCAAGGTAAAATGCTAAAGCATTTGAGTTTGCCGCAAATGCGGTCGCTCGGCTGATGTATAAAATCCAGCCTGTACTGAATCCAACTGCTGGGCCAAACGCTGTTTTGGTATAGAGTACTGGTCCGCCTGAATCTTTAAAATAACTGGCTAGCTGACCAAATGTTAAAACTATGGTTATGATTGAAATGCCTACAATGAGAAATAACCATGGACTTGCAGCACCAGCTTGCTCGATCACAATGGATGGAAGCGTAAATATACCGGAGCCAATTGTTGAATTAAGGGCAACCAATGCAATGCCAATGGCACCTACTGCCCTGACTAGGTAATTTTTTTTCTTATTCTCATTGACAGTATTCTTCAAAGTTACATTCCTTTGCTGATATTAAAGCGCTGTTCGTGTTTTAATGTTGAAAAATTAGATATTAATGTATTTTAAAATTACGGTGAATTCGATGTATTTATTTTTGACTATACCTAAGAAACATATTTTGTGGTTATATATTTTGTCTGTGATTTTTAATTGTTCTGTTTCAAATAGCCAGGGACGTGAAGAAAATTCAATTAATGAGATAAATAATTATCTAGAGTATTCACCTATTTTCTCGAGTTCTGGTCAAGTTTCTAAGAATGATTTAAATAATCTTATGGAAGCAGGCTTCCAGAGAGTGATTTATCTTGCTTACAATAATCAAGGGAAAGCTTTATTGGGTGAAGATCGTCTAGTGAAGGATTTGGGGATGCAATATATTCATATCCCAGTGGAGTGGAGCAACCCTAGGATTAATGACTTTCAATTATTTGCAGCAATGATGCAGCAATCCTCAGAAATACGAACTTTATTACATTGTCAGGTAAATTATCGTGCCAGTGTCTTTAGTTTCTTATATCGGGTTATTTATATGGGCATTGACATAAAACAAGCAAAATCCGATATGGAGAGTATTTGGATACCAGATTTAATATGGAAGAAATTTATTTTTGAGGTACTTGAGATGAATCAAATCTCTCTAAATTAAAATCAATGCCCTTGGTAATATACCGCTTGATATATTGAGCAAATAAATACCAGCGATAAATTTATTAATTACCAAAAAGTTCAATATAGGTAGATGGAACTGGCTTGCTATTAATGTGGGCCGGTATGTAACGGCTGGAGTTGATGGATGAGTTGATCGATACATTACACTTCTTGTTAATATCTATTCCATTTAAAGGGGTGATATTAGCGTTGCTAGCAGCACCAGTTATATCTACATGCGCTTTACTTAATACTCTATAACGATTGTATTTGGGGCAATTATTTTGCCAAGATTCATTACCTATAACTCGCTGTGCACCTATATAGCTCATTCCATAAGCATTTACATTCTCTTCATAACCGGCATTTGAAAGCAGTTTAACTGAGTTGTTATCTTTTTCTTGTTTAAATAAAATTCTAAATTGTATAAATACTTCAACGACTTTTGAATTTATTTTGGCTGGGTTGAATCTGGATTTTTTTGATGCTCTATAAATTTCTTGGATGTAAATTTCATCACCAGCTTGATTTTTATAACAAACAATATGATCTATTTTTCTATTTTTTTTTATAATACCAGAGCAATTAATTAGAGCTGATGCATTACCTTTTATCGCTGGAAAATTTAACTCAGCAAGTAATGAGTTTTCAGTATCATCGAAATTTGCTGGTTGATTAGCGGCAAAAATTACATTTGAAAGTATCAACATAAAAGAGAATAAGAAGTAGCGATGCATTGTTATAACTCGACCTTGCAATGACCTTTGAATAAAAACCACTGAAGTTTAGTGCTTTCATCACTGACAAAGCATTGACCATTGTCACTAATTATCAATCGATAATGATTTGGTGGATTTTTTGTTCGGTCATTTGTATGTCTTTTTCCAGAAAGAGGCCTTCTTTCCATTATTAATAGACTATCCTTAGTAAAAGCAGTTTCAGAGATAATGATTTTTTGACCACCAGATGTGGCGCTAATTATTTGCTCGATTTCTAATTTAACTTCTGGGGTCATGTTAATTAATAATGCATGAGTATCACGTTTAGCTGGTAATAAAAAACATCCCGATAGCATGATAATAGTAATTAAGTTGAATGCTATTGTTTTCATTAATTTGTTCGATATATTATTTTATTATTAAGCCAAAATGGTTTCATTATTTTCATTTCATGTTTTATTGTTTTACTTGATATTTTTTGCTTTAAGTTAGAGTGGGAGACAGTGGCAGAAGGGCAGGTACTTGAGTTACGATAATATAGTGCGGCGGCAATTCTCTTCTCGTTTTTATCACCCAATTCATATTCAAGGTCATCATCAATCAGGCAGCCCATAGGCATATTATTATCTCCGTTCAAAGAACTTCTTGGAGTAAAGCCATTAGCATAATCACCAAAACCCTTATTATTTACCCCCTTGAATTGAACCGTAAAATAAGTTTTACTGCAATTATCTGCCGGATAAAAGCCATAAGGTTTACCGCAGGTTTTTGACCCTATTTGAATTACTTCAACATCTAATCCAATCAAAGTGTTCATAATTGACTCACTGGCAGAGCAGGTATCATTTCCAGTGATGATAAAGACTCGATTTTTCCCTGAGCTACCATTGTTTAGCTTTAATGATGGAAGTGGCGTGTTATTACTCATTGATGATAGGCCAATTGTCGTCGAGTAAAATGGAATACCATTGATAGCTGCTCCAGTAATTGGGTTTGTTGCAGGGTGCTTGTCATTAAATTCCATTTTTTCAAAAATTTTACCAGCAGCAGCAGTTGGTCCTGCGATCATATAAGAAAGCTGATTGGCGATAGCAAGATATCCGCCACCGTTATATCTCAAATCCAAAATAAGATCGTTAATTTCTGCTGATTTTAAATATGTAATTGCATCAAATAAGCCTTTTTCTGCTGTTGCGATATGATCATTAAAGAGAAAATAACCTACATTTCCTGTATCGGTGGCTATGGTTTTTATTTTTTGTATGGGTGTTTTGGTGATATTTGTAGAGGTCATGATGATGGTTCTGATATCACCAGAGGATCTCTCCTTAATGACGAAAGTATAAGTTTGATTGATATTTGGGTATAACGATATATTTAATTGGCTATTTGATAAATCATTAATGTTTGTATCATCTATTTTTATTATCTCATCACCTCTCTTTAGGTCGACAGCTGAAGAAGTGGCTGGAGAATTTGGCTCCGTAAACGCAACGAAGATTTGAGTGGTATCTGTATTTTTTATTAACCATTCAACTCCATAACCTGCTGCAATCCCCGATTGAGAGAGCTGATACCATTCGTCCGAATCCATGCTGAAATGAAATCTATCATGAGGAGCTTTAAGGAGATTAAAGTACTCTTGAGTGGCAAACAACCCCGGGTCTTGATCGTTTATTTCGTCATACCAAAGGTAAGTATTGTTACTGTATGATCTAAGAAAATTATTTTCATCGATGCGCTCTCCTTGTATGTCAAGAAAATCAGAGTTAGTGGCTGGATTTATTCCATTTCTAGGGATGGAACATTTATTTTTAAAATTATTTGCAGGCAAGAAGACTCCTTTCTGCCATTGATTGAATGGGATTGAGGTGACTGGGATCATTGTGTCACCACCACCTCCGCAATTTGATAAAATTAAGGTTAGTAGTATTCCTTTATAGATATTTGTTAAAACGGTCATTTTTGATTGTAATATCTTTTTATTAGCGTGTTGATTATGAGATTATTATATGATTATGTGCTATTCCATTAAAATAAGAGAGTATTAATATGCCAAAAAATAATACCGAAAAATTAGACAGAAGAAAATTATTATCCTCGATGCTTATAGGTGGATTAACTTTGCCAAGTATAGGCCAGTCTCATGAAGATCCGTGTTCGGGTGAGGTTACTAATAATTCGTTATTATGGGCAGTAGCATGGCAGGAAACTGCCGCTGAATTTGGGGCATTATGTCATCAGGCATACAATTTGGCTCGTTTTAAGGTTCAGCAAGCCATCGATGCTAAGCAATCAAAATCTAAGCCACTTGCAGTAATTGCAGACATGGATAACACCATAATTGCGGCCACAAGTTACTGGGGTTATTTGATAAACAATGAAATGGATTTTTTCGATGATGCTATTTGGGACGAATGGCTTCCTAAGAATGAAATCACAGCGGTCCCTGGTGCTAAAGAATTCTTGGATTACTGTCATGAGAATAATGTTGAGATATTTTATGTCACAAATCGAAATCAAGGAGAAAGAACTTATGAGTATGCGTTGAATCAATTAGAATACTTAGGGTTCCCATATGCTGATGAGGCTCACTTAACAGTATACAGAGAGACTTCAAATAAAATGCCAACAAAAAATGTCATTCGTAATTCGCATGAATTAATTGTTATGTTAGGCGATAACTTAAATGATTATAAACGAGATTATTATGTTGATGGGACCGAGCTTCGTTATCAATTAATGGAGCGAGATCGAAAAGAATTTGGTGATAAGTTTATCCTTCTGCCTAATCCTACTGATGGGCATTGGGTAAGAGCTATATTTGGTGAATCAGAGCCAGCTCCAACAAAAGAGAATCGAGTAAAATTGAAGAATGCTGCCACTAGAAAAGCATGGAGTGGTAACTAAATCAGTAAAATTTTGATTATTAAAAATAAGACAATATGCATATTTTAGCCATTACAGAAACACCAGATCGACCTACCGTTGAGACTTTTATAGGGCTTCATGAAAGAAATATTCAAATAACTGTGATTTGTAAAAAAGATTGGAAGTATGAGTTCTTACTTAAAGAAAAAGGCATAAAAACTCAAGAGTTAATTTTTACTAAAAAAATTGAATTATCAATAATAAGAGAACTCAGAAATATAGTAATAAATGAGAAAGTTGATCTTGTGCATACATTTACCAATAACGGACTGAGTAATGCTATTTTTTCAATATACGGACTTAACACCAAATTAATTGCCTATCGCGGCATTGTTGGAAATGTCAGTTTCTTTGACCCCGTTTCATGGATACGATTTTTGAACCCAAGGATAGATCGTATAATTTGCGTATGCGATGCAATTAAAGATCATTTTTTAAGTATGCGACCTCGTATTTTAGCCATGCCAGAGGATCGTCCTGTAACAGTCTATAAAGGGCATAAGTTAGAGTGGTACCAACAAGCGCCTGCCTGCCTTGAGAAATTTGGTATTCCAGAACATGCTTTTGTAGTGGGTTGTGTAGCAAATTCGCGACCCAGGAAAGGGCTTGAGTACTTAATTGACGCTCTTGATCTAATCCCTGCAGAGATCCCTATTTATTTATTGCTAGTGGGACGAATGCAAGGTAAAAATATAGATAAAGCAATTGCCAGAAGTCAAAAAAAACAACAAATAATTACACCTGGCTTCTGTAACAATGCTCCTTTAATCAGCGCAGCTTGTGACGTTGTATGCTTACCATCAATAAAACGTGAAGGCTTACCTAGGTCAATTATTGAGGCGATGGCTTATGGTACTCCACCCATTGTAACTAATTCAGGTGGTAGTCCGGAACTTGTTGCTCATGAAAGGAGTGGACTTGTGGTTCCCGTTAAAGATGCAAAAGCCATCGCAGGTGCAATATGCCGATTGTATTACAATGATAAATTAAGGGTTAACCTTGGGCTGAATGCAAAAAAACGAATAAATGATGATTTTTCTAATGAGACAACAGTGGAAAAAACGCTGATAATTTATCAGCAATTACTTTATTAGGTGTCTAAAAAAGGGAACCAATCGTCCCTTAATTTTTGTCCATCAATCATGCCATGTCCAGGAAAAGGGGGAGATGTTTTTCCCGGTCTTTCAATGTACCTGATATCGTCACCAATATACCTAAGTGAGAGAACCCTTCGCTTCCTTTTAGCGCTGTTACCTCTCGCACCATGGACAGATTTGAAATGAAAAGCAATGGCATCACCAGGTCTCATTTTCCACTCTAACGTAGGGAATCTTTCTGGATATTTGTCAGGATCAGGTATAGGAATAAAATTTTCATTCGATGCATAAAAATTCTCTCCAGAAAGCCATTTTGTTGGCATTACTGATTTATCCCATTTGTGCGAACCAGCGATTACCCTAAGTGAGGCTTTATTAATTGGGTCAACAGGGATCCAAAAGCTCACACTCATATTCCCATGAGTAAAGTAATATGACTCATCTTGATGCCAGGGTGTGTCAGTGCTTGATCCTGCGGATTTATATAAGACATGATCATGAAAAAATTGAACTTTTTTTGAGTTCATGAGCATGGCTGCGACTTTGGCTGTTTGGGATTCTTTTATTACTTGTTCAAATTCTGGAATTCGCATCCAGTTGCAATAATCATCGAAGAATCTACCTTGTTGCTGTATTTTTGCATTTTCAGCGGCATATTGACTGGGATTCTTTAAATTAAACTCTATTCCTTTGGTAATTATTGGAATCCAAGAAGAAAATAAACCAGGAATTAATACGGCACCATTATCTTGAAATTCTTTTATCTGGCTTTCTGTGACTCTAATCATGAAACTATTTTAACAATTCACTCTCACAAGTAAAAGAATCAGGTAACAATTAATTTAACATATCTCTTTGCCCAGGCTGCCAGTGCGTGAGACTAATATGTGCAGAGCCAACACCAATTGATCTAACCCACTTGGCGGCAGCATCAAGAGTAACCCATGATTTAACTTTTCCTTTATGAGTCTCGGCGGTAATAGCTCCATTTGGAGTATTTGCTTCAATATGAAAGCGAGAACCATAACCTATTATTTTGATTTTTTTTATAGCGCCAGCTGACACCATGGCCCTAAGCATTTTCTCATCCATGTCTACTCTCTTTTTTTGTTGCGTAAAATTCTGAAATCTCTATACCGCAATCATCGCAGTGCCTTCGAATTAACATTTCAACCATATTGGCGATACTTCGATGCTCTTTATCGGCAGCGACTTTTATTCCCTCTTTTAAGGGTGGCGAGATACGAAGATTAAGGGTGGCTGTTTTCATAATAAAATACTATACAAATAATATACAAATAAAATTAAATGTAACGCATTATGCAACAATAGTCAATGTAACTTTGAATTACTATTTACTGTATTAATCAGTTTCATCTTTAGGTCTCCTTAAATTAATTGACATTGCATTAAAATAGCTCAGGATAGGGATCC
>TARA_B110000438_G_scaffold70420_1_pt1 | contig 29237 bp, 28 predicted proteins | sample TARA_B110000438 | Tara Oceans TARA_B110000438 (sample SAMEA4398413) | marine metagenome | biome: Polar Biome; feature: [MES] marine water layer (ENVO:01000295) within the mesopelagic zone...; material: water (ENVO:00002006), including particulate matter (ENVO:01000060) such as...... | reverse complement strand
TTCGATTGGGCTGAAAATGGTAAGTTTCCAACTCTTTCTGAGCCCTATGACGGTTACCACGGAATCTCGTTTACACAAGAATTTGGCCATCAGGCTATGTCTGTTAGAGCTCGCGCCGAAGGGCTTAGGGACTTTGGTGCCGCCATGAGCCCTATGAATGCCTTCCATCTGCTTCAGGGGATTGAGACGTTGCCGCTTCGTATGGATAAACATGTAGCGAACACAGCCGAAGTTATTGATTTTCTATTAGCAAACGATGCCGTAGAATGGGTGAGCCATCCCACAGTTGAAACGCATCCTGATTATGAGTTAGCAAAAAAACTATTCCCGAAAGGGTCTGGTGCAATCCTCAGTTTTGGAATTTCCGGCGGTCGTCATCGTGGGAAGAGATTTATCGAGAATGTAAGACTTGCTTCTCATCTCGCGAACGTCGGCGATGCAAAAACATTAGTGATTCATCCTGCGAGCACCACCCACCAGCAACTAAGCGCAGAAGCACTTTCTGCTGCCGGTGTAAGCGAAGATTTGATCCGGCTTTCTGTCGGCTTGGAAGACCCCAAGGACATTATCGCCGATCTTAAACAAGCTCTAAGAGCTTCGCAGAAGGGTTGAAGAGGGTGCAAATTAAGTTTCAAGGAAATACCGTCAATTTTGCTACTGGCGGGGTCGAAGTTGATGGCAAGCATCCCATTGTGCTTCTTATTCATGGTGCCGGAATGGATCGAACGGTATGGAACCTTCAGACCCGTTACCTTGCACATCACGGATATACGGCATTAGCCGTTGATCTTCCGGGTCATGGAGCCTCAAGTGGTGAACTAATTCCATCCGTTGACCAAATGGCTAACTGGTTAAGCGAGATTATCGAACACCTAGATATGGGCCCAGCCCGAGTCATCGGACATTCAATGGGGTCTTTAATCGGAATTGAGCTTGCGGCTAAGTCGCCGCTAAACGTGGACCGGCTTGTTCTGATGGGAACAGCGTTATCAATGCCCGTTCATCCAGATCTACTGCAAGCAGCATCGAAGAACGAAGTGCTAGCACCAGACCTGATTACCTCTTGGTCGCTCGGAACGAAAGGTCATATTGCAACGAACCCAGCCCCAGGATTTTGGATGCGCGGAGGTAGCCAAGCATTATTGAGACGAGCTGCAAATGGGGTTATATACAACGACTTGGCAGCATGTAATTCCTATGAGGCTGGTATTAGCCCATCGCTAATAGAATGCCCTGTGACAATTTTTATTGGCGACGAAGATAAAATGACGCCACCGAAAGCCTCCTTGCTTTTGGCTGCAGAGATCGAAGACGTGGAACTAATTCATTTAGGTCCGGTAGGTCACATGATGATGAGTGAGGCGCCAGCTAAAATCCGTCCTGCATTGTGTTCGGTTCTTCAGGATCGGTGACAGTATAAAACGGCCGTTCGTGTAGCCATCAAAATACCACACCAAAAGCCGAGGTGTGTAAGGATTCATCGATGAAAGCTGACAAGCAAGCGATGGATGACTTAGCTCATACCCTCGAAGTGATCCGTGAAGGCCTCGAACTGTTTAGCGAGAGGGCGTTGGGTTTTGACGAGGACACCGATCACTTGATTCGTCGAAGGAATGAAACTTTGATGGATCGCCTTCAACATGCCTATGACTGGAGGACCAGGTACTTCGAGCACCTTTTAACCGGTGGCGACAAATTGACGCCACCAGACAGGTGGGCGATGCATCACGAGCATGTTCTCGTTATGCGTTTTGAGTCGCTTCTCACCGAGAACGATGTCGTCAATCTCCACTGTGAAACCTGCGACGACGGGTGTCAGCAAGTGGATCATGACCCGTCGAAGCATTCCAAGGAACCTAAACTTGTCGGCGGGTGGACCTACGACCAGATCGTGGCTGAGCATGTTGGCCACACCATGAGCATCCGCCGAGATGAAGCCCCAGTGGCAGGAGACGTGGCAACGTTCGGTTTGGGCATCGGACTGGATTGCGTGACCTGCGGTGCGGAGCGAGAGAATGGCTATGCAGTGTTCTCAAGTGAGGTCAGCGAGTGGTTCGATGATTGGTGGAACGGTTAGCGAATAGGGCAAGCCCCTGCGCAGTCGTCGATGGCTCGACCGGTTTCGATTACTCCACCCATTTGTCCTGCCTGTTTTCTAGGTGTGTAAGGGTTTATGGCCAAGGGCTTTGGTTGCCGTGTTGGGCAATAAAGTCAGCACTCCAGTGCTGAGTGCGTAAAGCGTCTGTCAGTTTGTCGGTGCGGCAGAACAAATCACCAATTTGCCAACTGATACCTTCGTCCAGTCTTGTTTCGAGTTCTTCAGTAAAATTTAATAATAAAAATGCATGAAGGATTTTTTGATGACATGATCAAGGTTTCAAACTTCTTCAAGAAGGGGAGATCATGGCAATAGACCGCTTTCCGGTCGAGGGTTCACATATTCTTATGTTTGCGCGTTCCATCGGAGATAGTAACCCGATCTATCAAGATGAAAATTATGCGCAGAGTAGCGAATGTGGCTCGATCATAGCCCCGCCTACATTTGTGCAATCCAGTGCGCAGTTCGATCCAAACTATTTTTTGAGGCCAAAAGATGGTCAAAAGTGGTTCGGTAGCGGAGGCACAGCATCAGGAACTTCGAACACCAGTAACGAAGCTAAAGAAACAGATTCAAAAGCTGGTGACAAAAAATCTGGTGGATCTGCAGGCGGACTGCACGCAGAGCAACATTACACATATCATCGTCACCTAAAGCCTGGTGACATATTGAGTGCGGTAAATACACCCGGCGATAGTTGGGAAAAAGAGTCAAAGCGTGCTGGAGTGCTTAAGTTCAACGAAAGCATCACCGAGTATCGCGATCAAAACGGTGAGTTAGTTATCACAGCTCGCAGCGTAGGCGTAGTCACAGAAAAAGTGATTGAGAAGTAGGATTATGACACTCAAAAAACAAGAACTAACCATTGGCGATTCCTATTCGGAACTAATAGTCGAAGACCTAACACGAACTCAAATAGTTCAATATGCGGGCGCATCTGGCGATTATAATCCCGTCCACACAGATGAGAAGTTTGTCACTGAAGTTGCAGGTTATCCAACCGTATTCGCTCATGGAATGTTAACCATGGGGATGACCGGAAGAATGGTTACCAACTACGTCGGAGACGGACAACTAACGTATTACGGGGTACGTTTCGTCAATCAAGTTTGGCCTGGGGATACGTTGACGGCCAGAGCGGAGATAGCAGCAATAAGAGATGAAGACGGTGGAACTGTTGTAGATCTCACAATCAGCACTACGAATCAAGACGAAAAATTTGTACTGACTGGGAACGCAACAGCCCGGATAAGTTAAAATCAAATTACTAATACAATGACTTCTGAAAGTCATTGATAACAACTAATTCCGGCCTCGCTGACCAAATATGAGGCCGGAATTAATTGCTTTTAATCCTCTCTAACCTTTGGCTCTGCCAGCGTACCCGAACAGTTTGCCAGCAACTTTTCGAATCTGGATCTCTTCAGCGCCCTCTGTGATCCGGTAGCGTCGGTGATGGCGATATATGTGCTCGAATGGCATATTTCTGCTGTAACCATTTCCACCGCAACTTTGCATCGCCCGATCGGCGGCATCACAACAGAATCGATTTCCTCTGTAGTTACACATTGCAACTCGATCGGTTATTTCCATATAGTCAACACCTTCGTCCATCTGCCAAGCTGTTTTCCAAATGAGGGCCCTGATCATTTCAGCTTCCGTGTACAACTCAGCTAATGGAAACTGAATGGCTTGGTTCTGTGACAGTGGCTTGCCAAAAGTAGTTCGGTTATTCACGTAATCGACAGCGGTATCGATGCAATGTAAGCCAGCGCCGACCGAAGAAGCCGCTTGACGAATTCGATTTTCATGCACAAACAATTGAGCAGTTTGAAGCCCACGCCCCTCATCGCCAAGAATGTCATCATTGGAGACTCGAACTTCAGTTAATCGCACGTGTGCATGATCAGTTGGCATGTTGAACGTCCACATGAATTCTTCTACTTTGAACCCAGGCGTATTTACCGGCACGATGAAACATGTTATGCCGTGTCCTTCACCGGGGTTACCAGAAGTTCGAGCAAAGATGTAGTCATGAGTTGCGTGGTGTAGACCCGTGTTCCAATATTTCTCTCCGCTGATAACCCACTCGTCGCCATCGCGTGTGGCAGTAGTTTCCATCCAAGTAGCATCAGAACCATGCAACGGTTCGGTTAGCCCGAAGCCGATTCTCGCAGATCCCTCCAACAATTTTGGAATCCACTCAGTCTGTTGGGCTTTGGTGCCGAACTTTTCCATCATTAAGACAGTTGGAAAATTCCCAATTATTGAGCTCTCATTCTGCAAGTCGTTGTGCAGACCCAAGCCTTTTCGTGCCAGGTGTTCACGAACAATTGCCATCCCTAAATTCGTGCCGTCCTTACCACCAAACCGTTTCGGTAAGTGCCATCTCAAAAACCCGGCAGCGTCAGCTTCTCTCTTCATCCTTACAAGCAGGGATTCCCACTCTTCGTTTGGAAGACCATCTCGCTCCCAGTCGGTTCTAGCATCCTCGCGACGATGATCGAAGAACCGGATATTGTCATCTTCATTCTCTATTGGTCTTATAACATCTTCTATAAAGTGATCTAGATCATCGAGTAGCGACTTGATGTCGTTGGGAATCGTAAAGTCCATGACAAGTGAAGGTATACCGTCAGAGAACATCTTGCTCCCTATTGTTGTTTGGTCAGACTTTATTTGACCTTGGTGTTACTTGGCTTGGGCCCGTGCGGCCCGCCTCGAAGAGAGGCATGATGTTGCTATTAGCTGGATGCCATATGAGCTACATCCTGAGATTCCAGATGGTGGACAGATCAACAACAGGAGATTTAGAGCGATTGCAAAGTTAGCTGACGACTTAGAGTTACCATTCGTGGCACCCAAAAAATTTCGACCAACTAGGCGAGCACATCAAGCAGTATTGCTGATGGATTATATCGACCCAGCGAACACGCCGTTGCTCATGGACAGGATGTTCGAAGCGATCTGGGTCAAGGAATTAGATATCGAATCACCCCAAGTTTTGTCTGAGTTAATAGCTGATTCTGAAATCCCCACTGATCTACTGGAGAGAGTGGTTCTAAGTGATGAACTTAAGCCAGCAATCAGCGTGTCTGTTAACAAGGCGCTGAAGTGGGGGATAACCGGCACGCCGAGCTGGGTTATAGACAACAAATTGATGGTGCCGGGTTTACAGGAAGACGATTTCTTCGATCGCGTTATCACTAAGCTGGCTGCGAATAGAGCCGAAATACGTGAGCCCTAAAGAATTATTGAATTTAGACTTATCTGAAGTAGTGTTCACATTATGCAGCCGACTTATTCAGACTCAGCTCAGGCATATCGTGAGCGTATCCAGTCATTCATTGCCGAGCACCTACCGACTAAGTGGGATGGTATCGGTTCGTTAACTGGTGACGCGAAAGCTGATTTTTTGAAAGATTGGCGACAAGTTCTGCGAGACAACCAACTACTTGCGACCGTCTGGCCCACAGAATATGGCGGCCCCGGTCTATCTGCGTCTGAGAATGTCATCATTGCGGAAGAGTTCACTAAAGCAGGACTACCAACTGGTGGTTCCAACGATGGATTTGGCATCGGGATGGTTGGTAACACGATCATTGAGTGGGGAACTGAAGATCAGAAAAAACACTATCTCCCAAGAATTCTAGAAGGAGATGATCTTTGGTGTCAGGGCTACAGCGAACCCGATGCCGGTTCTGACCTGGCAAATTTAGGTTGCAAAGCAGAGCTTGATGGAGACGAATGGATTCTCAACGGTCAAAAAATATGGACCTCTAACGGGCATCTAGCTAATTGGATTTTCGTCCTTGCTCGCACAACCCCAGAAAATGGTAAGCACCAAGGCATAACATTCTTTTTGTGCCCAATGGATCAGTCCGGCGTGGAAATTCGGCCGATCGTGAACATTGCTGGTCACAGTCATTTCAATGAAGTTTTCTTTTCAGATGCTCGTGTTTCAAAAAACAATGTGATCGGCGAAGTTAATGGCGGCTGGGCCGTTGCTATGACACTACTTGGCTATGAACGGGGCTTCGGGGCTACAACAACCTATTTTCGATATCGCGCTGAGCTAGATCGTCTAGTTGAAATGGCGCAAGCTCGTAAACGCACAAATGAGCCAGACATTCGGCAACGACTAGCTTGGTGTCACAGCAAGGTTGAGATAATGAGGTGGCTAGGGCAACAAGTCCTAACCTCTTTCTTGAATGGAGAGCCACCAGGTCCTAAAAGTTCTATAGGCAAATTGAATTGGAGCGAATATCATCGCGAAGTAACTGAGCTTGCGTTAGATATTCTAGGTTCTGACGCCATGATCGTTGATGGAGATAATCGACTAGCAGCCGGTCTTGGAGCTGCCGATGCTGGAACTCCCAACACATCTTCAGCATGGATTAACAGCTTCTTGTCTGCTCGATCGGGAACAATCTATGCTGGAACAAGTCAAGTCCAAAAAAATATTATTGGCGAACGAATACTAGGTTTACCGAAGGAGCCTCGGTCAGATGAGGGCCCATGGAATGAAACCCCCAGGTAACCGTGCTCGTTGGAATAGCCGGTGGTTCCTGCTCAGGTAAAACTACTTTGGCCAAAAATTTACTCGTTGAATTCCCTGATTCATCCGGTTTGCTTGCCTTTGACGACTACTACCATGACCTTTCTGAAATGCCAGCGAGTGCTCGTTCTCGAGTGAATTACGACCACCCAGACTCACTCGATACTCATCTGTTTGTGACCCATCTAGAGGCCTTAAGTAAGGGTATTTCCGTCGAAGTTCCAATATATGATTTCGCAACACATACACGGCCTGGGGGGACGCACCAGTTGCAGCCTGCGGATGTTGTGATTGTGGACGGTGTCCTACTTTTAGCTCTGCCTGAGTGTCGCGAGTTCTTGGATCTAACAGTATTTGTAGATGCTCCGGAAGAGATTCGATTAGAGAGAAGGTTAGAACGCGACGTCTTCGAAAGAGGTAGAGATGAAGCAGGCGTTCGAAGCCAGTTCACAACGAGCGTCTCGCCGATGCATCAACTTCTGGTAGAACCAAGCCAACAGTATGCAGATCTTGTTGTGTCTCACCCATTTCAAATAGATGAGGCAACACAACTAGTGTGTGACCGTATCGAAGCCGCTGCGAGCTAAGCATCATGGATGTTTGAGCAAAGTACACGACTTGGAAAATTCGTAGAACCAAGAAACATTCGAAAGTTCCATGCGGTGATGTTTCGACAAGGAATCCCAAACTTAGTTGGAAGTCAACGGCGTCTACCGAACAAGAAAGTTGCAAGCGATAACTTTTTTGGTAGACCGTGAACTAACAGCGGGCATTAGCCACCGGTTTATTGATATGAGGTTAATGAATGGTTCACGACACGTGATCTGAATTAAGCCGTTTAGGTAACAAATTGTTATGCGCCTATTGAAGGGAAGGACTCTGCACAGCCGGCACTAAAACCTATCGTTCAATAAATTCGACCCAATTTCCATCAGGGTCTTCTGCCATTCCCACCCAAACACCTGGCCGAGCTTCGCGGCGTTCCCAGATGATTCGGGCGTTAGCATTTCGGCACGCATCTAAGATGGGCTGGACATCTGCGACGGAAAGGGTGAAGTATCGAAGGCCAGTAGCAGCCATCATGCCGCCGCCTGGACCATCACTAATGGGTGTCGTTGGTACCACGATTTTTAGTAAACTTTCACTTGCCCATAAGCGGTGCATGAACTGGATCCCTAGCTTCTCCATACTGATTGAAGCCTCGAACTCTAATCCGATAACATCTCGATAAAACTCGAGCATTGCATCACCATTGCTTGTGACAATACCTAGGTCGAAACCTGATTTTGTAAATTTAGTGCTCATAGCATGCTCCTCGTCTTGACTGACTTCAAATGTAAGTGGCCAATAGATCTAATAGCTTGCGCCTAGGCCTGCCCGCGCATCGCTCTGTATGCCATATGTCGGTATTGGGTATCTGAGACCATTTTTTGCTAGAGCTTCCATGCCATCAATAGAAACCGCTAAATCTTCGGGTGAGATAGCCATAAGCAATTCATCTTCCATAACACCGCCATAACGTCGTTCAGCAAAACAGGGAATCGATAGACTCGGCTGGCCGGTTTGGAGAGCTCGACCCCAGCTATCAGCGCAAGCTGACTCGCCTACGCAAGACCAATCAAGCTTCTTGTAATCACGCCACTGTAAACCGTTGATGAGGATAATCATTTGAGCGGGAGTGGCGTATATGAGACAAATATCTGGAGGGTTGAGACGCTTTGTGTTTAGAGGCGAAACAGCCATTGCGGCGTATGTTCCGAATGGCACGCAGTCCATAGCATGTTGGTGAGCCGAACTATCTTCGAGAGTTTCAAACCAAACTCCCTTCATTCTGTCACCAGACAACCACTCCTCGTCTTGTGGGTGAAGTCCCAGCACAGCACCGCATTGGGCGCCGACAAGGTCACTTTGAGTAATGCCTACGGTCCAATTAAGACGCGCTGCCATTCCAACTATCTGATCCGTGGTATGAATCGAATCAGGACGTCGAATGCGAGATACTGCTTCCATCTCGTCAATCGTTCGAAAAAGCTTCATTCCTATAGGCGTCGTTCTTATCCGCAGTAGCGCTTGAAGTCGAGCAAGTAAACTATCCCACTCAATATCGGCGGTACGAACGTGCACCGGCTGTTCTTCGTCGTGTTCCACAATTGCCCCCACTAATTAATATGCACGCTATATCCGGAGGGATTGATAACCAACAGTATTGGTAATTCTTAGGCCTGAAAGCTATCGAGCTTCAAGATCGGCGATGCGTTGTCGAGTTTCATTTAGCTGATATTTAAGTGCCCCTATTTCTTCCCGAGCCTCGTTGTATAGCGAAAGCAGTTCATTATCAAGGGCAACTGGCATTATAGGTGCCTGACGATTGGGGGAAATCCCGCGTTTTCGCATTTGGTTATAGAGGCGTGTGCGAGTCAATCCACACTGATTCATAATGACCTGAACTGGCTGACCACTTGTGTACATAGATATCGCGTAATCAATTAGCTGTTTCGGCTGAAGGGCTTGGATTTGCTGCTCTGTTAAATCCACATGACTTCCGCCATTAACGAGTTCTTGTGTCGACAGATTATTCATCAAGTAATTCCTCTACTTCATCCAATATTTCTAGGAGCTCGATGTCCTCAGATTTCGCCACTATAGATCCAACGATATCAGTCAGGGTACGCAACTTTTTTCGAAGCTCAACTAGCTCTTTGGTCGACTTCTCCAGTTGGGCGCTTACATCTGACTCCGACCGGTGGGCGATGTGTTGATTGAAGAGCGCCATCCTTGCAGACATCTGTTGCCAATTATCCTCTGTCAAGTCACATGCCCAAGTCCAGACATGATTAGGTGCATAGCGATAGAGAATCGCTGCCCGATATGTTCCCGTGTTCTCCTTAAGAAAGACCACTGCTGAGAACTTATCATCACTTGGAAGTCTCTTTTTTTCGACTAAAGCTTCTCGAGGTCGTGCAACCCCCAGGTCCTCAAGTCTAAGTTCTGCGTTAACTATTTTGCAATGATTGGTCGTGTCTAGATCAAAGGATGTGTATAGAACGCGCTCATCATGCTCTCGCACAAGGGTTTGAAACTGTGCTCGTTTGCCAAAAAGTGGTGTGAACAAGCGGCCGAAAGTATCGATGGTAGTGCGGTGCGATTCCTCAACTCTGCGGAATTCGCTTTCGAGGGCACTGGAACTGATGTGCGTTGAGGCCATCAGTGATACTCGGAGTTTTCAGTTGTTTCTGTTGCCACTGTGTCGTCGATAATCTGGCTCGTTCTGAAAACATCTCTTTGAGAAGCTGTTAGGAGTTTTGTCGATCGAGCTAGTAGGGCTTCGATTGCATCCACTCGCTTTAGCTTATCAACGGCTGTTTCGGTGCTTAAGAGGCTTTCAAGCTGTTCTAGCGGGACATTTAGAGCGGTTGAAATTGCTTCTAAATAATCAAGAAGTTCAGATAGGCCAGCTTCTATACGTTGGTAAGTACCCCAAGTTATTCCGAAATCTTGAGCCATTTTTTCAGCTCGCATTCCGGTGCCTATTCTGTGCTGTTTCAGACGTTTTCCCAAAACCACGTAAGGATTGCTATCGCTCAATTCCTGCATCGACTTGGTCCTCTAATCATTTCAGAGAAGAATAGACGCGAAAACGGCGTATGTTGTGTCTTAACGTTTACAACGCGTCAAGGGCGCTTGATTTATGTAAGGAGAATGTCATATGCACGAAGGTTTAAAAGTGGAGATTCACGGAAATGTTGGGATGGTAATAATGGATCGTCCTCCTCATAACTTCCTTAACTTTCGTCAGATTCATGGAATAGCGGATGCTCTAGATGAACTGCAGTCGAATATGTCCATAGGTTGCGCAGTTCTGGCAGCAGACGGCAAGTCATTCTGCGCCGGAGCGGACTTTGCTGGTGACGGTGTTGGCGGTGGCGATGATGAGGTTGTCGGTGGTGATGCAACACTCGCCTTATACCAAGGTTCGGCGCGACTATTCGATGTTACGTTGCCAATTGTCGGCGCGATTCAGGGTCCTGCTGTAGGCGGGGGGCTTGGGCTGGCGATGGTTCCTGATATTCGGATAACTTGCCCTAATGCTCGTTTTTCAGCGAATTTTGCTGCCCTAGGAATTCATCAAGGTTTCGGAATGAGTGTGACAATGCCTGCTTTGTTGGGGCCGTCCAGGGCAGCGCAGGTATTGTATTCTGCCAAGCGTTATAAAGGCGAGGAAGCTGTAGCAATCGGATTGGCTGATGAGTGTGTAGCAAATGACCTAGTGCGCAAAAGAGCCTTGGAAGTGGCAACTGATATTGCTAAGAACGCGCCGCTGGCGTTGCGGGCTATAAAGTCAACTTTGAGACTAGGTTTAGGCGATAAAGTTAGAACAATTACACAACGAGAAGCTGAAATCCAAGCACGTCTTTCTCACACAGAAGATGCTAAAGAGGGCATCGCATCAGTTGGTGAAAGGCGCCAAGGAGTTTTTCATGGTCGTTAATCGGACCTGATGATCTATTTGACTTGAAGCCTTGCAAGCTCGGAACGCTCCCGAAATAGGAGCGATCACCATACGGAATAAGAATAGAGAACATTGTGAATTATAAGCCTGATACCGCAGCCTTTATAGCTCAGTTGGAAGCAGCTAGCGCAGGGGCACCTAAAACGCATGATTTAGAGCCATTTGAAGCAAGAAACGGTTACCGGGCGCTCGCCCACGTACTTGGGCCGGGGCCAGAAGTAGAAGGTGGTGTGTCCGATTTCATTATTGAAGAGCAAGATCTGGAAATTCCAGTTCGCGTTTATAAGCCCAACGAAAAAAAGAATCTACCAGTTCTGGTTTTTTTCCATGGTGGTGGCTGGGTCATAGGTGATCTGGAAACCCATGATAAAGAGTGTCGCCTTTTATGTAACAACGGAGAGTGCATTGTGGTCGCAGTTGATTATCGACTAGCTCCAGAGCATATGTTCCCTGCGGCAGTTGATGATTGTTGGGCTGCTCTTTCATGGGTGAAATTGAATGCAGCCTCATTCGGGGGCGATTCGGAAAGAGTAGCTGTGTGTGGCGATTCGGCCGGTGGCAACCTTGCAGCTGTAATCGCCCTACTGGCTCGAGATAATGAACTTGATCTCCGCCTTCAGGTCCTCATCTATCCAGCATCTGACGCCAGAGTCCGGCACCAATCTTATGATGAGAACGGTGCTGGTTTTTTCTTGCCAATGGAAACAATGCATTGGTTCTATAACCACTACTTAGGAGAAAGCATTGGTGGCGACCTATCTGAAGATTGGCGTGTTTCGCCTGCAGCGGCGGCCAACCATTCAGATCTGGCACCTGCATACATAGTGACCTGTGAACGAGACCCGCTTCGAGATGAAGGCAATGAATACGCAGACCGTTTGAAGTTGGCAGGTGTTGATGTGAAACATCGACAGTTTGACGGTCAGCCACATGTTCTCTTTCAACTAGCGAATCAAACTGAAGATGGCAAAAATCTGCTAATTGAATGTGGCCAGGTTCTGCGTAAAGCGTTTGAGCTATGACCCTGGTGAAAAGAGATAAATGGGGCATTTCACACATTGAAGCTGATAGTTCCGCAGCCGCTTTTGAAGCACAGGGGTGGGTGGCTGCCGATGATCGGATTTGGCAAATGGAGTGGGATCGCCGACGCGCCTTGGGGCGATGGTCCGAAGTTGTTGGAATCGCAGGTGTTAGGGAAGACGCTTTTTTTAGAAGGTTAGGCATAGCTGCGATTGCTAGAAATGATTGGAACGAATTAGACACAGAAGCGAAAGAAATGACTCGCTCATATGCGGTCGGTGTGAACCGATGGTTAGACAGTCACGTTGATTCGCTGCCTTCAGAGTTTGACTATCACCCAGAAGCCCCAGAGCCTTGGGAACCATGGCATTGCGTAGCTGTCTATAAAGTGCGCCATGTGTTTATGGGCACCCTTGACAGAAAATTATGGCGTGGACATTTATTGAGTAAGGCTGGAGTAGATATTACTCGTTCCTTTCTTGGCGACCCGAATGCTGATACCTCGATGCTTCCTCCGCAAAGCAACGAGGCATTAGATCTTTTAGCAAGAAACAACGAAGTTCTAAGTCATAACAAGGTCGCTATAGACGCTTTAAGCAGCATCGATGGTGGATCAAATTCTTGGGCGCTAGATGGAAGTCGCACCGCTACTGGCTTGCCATTATTGGCTGGAGACCCACACCGAACAATCGAATTCCCCAACGTGTATCACCAGTTCCATATGAAGTGTCCTGAATTTGATGCAATAGGAATGGGCTTTCCTGGAGTGCCCGGCTTTCCACACTTCGGCCATAACTCTAATGTTGCATGGTGCATTACTCATGGAATGGCTGATGACACTGATGTCTTTATCGAATCTGATGACTTAGACGCGATCGAATGGTGCCCTGAGATCTTAGACATTAGAGATTCAGATTCTGTTGAAGTGTGGTGCGGTTCAACCGAACGAGGCCCAATTGTTTTTGGTAATCCATCTGATGGAATAGCGCTCGGTTTGATGTGGACGGGAATTTCAAATGTTGACACAACGTTTGAAGCCCTAACTCCAATGCTTAAGGCAAAGTCTTGCGTAGAACTTGAGTCGACAATGGAGCCATGGGTTATTCCAGTAAATAATCTTTTGTCAGCCGATGTAGAAGGAAACATTTCGTTCAAAGTAAGAGGAAGAGTAGTGGAACGAAGTATCGCTAATCGTTGGACTCCGGTAGCTGGAACTTCTGATGCTTCTTGGAGTCAGCATAATGAAGTCGCCTTCGATCGGCTTCAGAGCTGGCGCAACCCAGCACGCGGTTTTCTTGTGACCGCAAATAACAGGATCTCTGACCAAGGACCTTACATTTCTCTTGATTTTGCAGGTCCATCGCGCCATGACAGAATAGTGCAACTCTTGTCAGAATTATTTGATGCCACAGTAGATGACATGACAAAAATCCATAAGGACGTGAAGTCCCTAGTGGCCCCAACACTCATAAAAATATTTGTTGAAAATGCTGGACATTGCCGACACAGCTTGTCGAACGAGGCCATCGCCTTGCTAAGCGATTGGGACTGTGAAGTCACGGAAAGTTCTGCCGCTGCGACTATCTATAACGTTGTTCGGAGACGTTGGGCCGAAACCGTTGGTACGCATTTGGGAGTTATGGCTCCTGAATTGGGTGCACCAGGGTGGCCATCAGCCCAACAGGCAAGCCGAATGCTATTCGAATCAGCGACTGAGGTCCTTGTCAGCGGAGAAGTTCACCAGATCACTGGGTTGGAGACTTCCAAAAAGCTGACAGACGCTATTTCGTCAGTCGTTGACGGATCTCTTACAGAGCTAGAGGACCGTTGCGGTCCTCTAATGTCCGAATGGAATTGGGGTCGTGTCCACCGTATGGCTTCACCGCATCCATTAGCCACACAATGGCAGCCTGCTCGTTCTCTTCACCCACCTATGGATGGTTGTCCAGGAGACGGGGACACTGTGCGCTGTGGCGCTATGACCCCCGAAACCGGAGAGCGCGCAGCAGCGGCCTCAGTTGCGAGATATGTCTATGACCTGGGGGATTGGGATAACAGCGGATGGGTCGTACCGCACGGTGTCTCCGGTGTGCGTGGATCTGGGAACGATCTCGGCCAAAGAGATGCATGGCTAGCAGGCGAGCTACTGCCGATGCTCTATTCAGAACAAGCAGTTAATAAAAATACTAGTGAAGTTTTCACTATTTAGAAGTGGCTAGCCGATGACAAAGCTAGTGGTTCATAAATTTGCTGGCTCGTCTCTCTAAGCCTCGGGTGAAGTGCTTATCTGAGGCTCTCGAGGCAGTCCAAGAATTCGTTCGCCAATGATATTTCTCTGGATTTCGCTAGAGCCACCAGCGATTCGCATGCCTGGGGAATATAGAAGGCGATCAGTAGCGTCGCCATCCAGCATTGACAAAGGTCCACGAATCCTTGATTCAATTTGAGCTTCGTCATAGCCGATTTCAGTGTTAAGAAGCTTAGCTATTGGTGCCATCATTGGATCCGAGCCTCTTTCTTCCAATAGCGATTGCAAACTGCGCCCTCTTGAAAGAAGAGAAGTCAAGGACTGGCGAGTCAGCGAATCAGTATCCTTAGCATTATTGGTCATTGACTGCAGACGGCGACTAAGGCTTATAACGTCTGCGCTTCCTGCGCCAGATCGCTCATCTTCGAGGACAGCCATAGCGACTGACCAGCCGCCATGTAATTCACCCAGTAAAGCATTTTTGGGCATCATCACGTCATCAAAGAAAACTTCACAGAACTCGTGGTCACCGGTCATTTGTTTCAGGGGGCGAACATCAATACCAGAAAGTTTCATGTCTAATAAAAAAAAGCTTATGCCTTTGTGTTTACTCGCCTGAGAATCTGTACGTGCCATAAGAATCCCAAATTGAGCGAATTGCGCATTTGATGACCAAACTTTTTGGCCATTTAGAACAAAATAATCACCGTCAGCAACGGCTGAACTCTGAAGCCCAGCAAGGTCAGATCCGGCGCCGGGCTCACTGAAAAGTTGACACCATAAGATTTCGTTCATCAATGTTGGCCGTAAGAACATTTCTTTTTGTTCAGGAGTTCCGCAACGCAATATGGCTTCCCCAGCAAGCACCAGACCCTGAAGATTAAGATAAGGTGCTATTTCGGCTTTGGCGCACTCTTCATGCCATATAACATTGTGCTTTCTGGATAACCCCCTGCCGCCGTACGTGCTGGGCCAATGTATCCCTGCCCAACCGGAGTCGTAACAGTAGCGCTGCCAGCGCATTGCGTCTTGGTGAAACACCGGTGGCAAGATAGCCCCGTACGCCGGGCATGCCTCCCCAGAGTCTTTAGCTGCGGAAATGAAGTTGGCGCATTCGATTCTAAAAGCTTCGAGGTCACTATCTTTTGCCATGGCGCAAGTTTAGCGCGATCACCATAGGCCGACTTCGAACAACGCTCGCTTCTAGAAATCTTGACATTCACACATGATTTCTATCGCACATCTGGAAGAGAGCTTCTTGCCAGTTCCTACCATTTGGGTGTTTCTACATCATCTCCACATCTGCTCAGCAAGCATTATGGCTGTCTAAGAAACGTTTTTGTATTCCGTGTAGTTTTGATGCTTGTTAAGCAATTCTGCTAGCCAATCGATCTTCTCAGTAAGCTTCTGTTATGGCCTCAAGCATTTTCTCAGACAAAAATGGAAACATGGGCATCAAGCTTTTAGTGGTTGCTGTTTTGATTTCGATAGTGATGTCAGTTCTATAGTCGTAGAAAACAGCAACTCCAGCTATCTCACCAGGCAAGTGTGAGATCTGATTGGAGTTTTTCACCTCCTTGTTTTGCAGAGAAGTAGGATCTCGGGATTGAAGCTAACGTTTATGGCTCAATCAAGGGGTTCTTCATAAAGTTTGTTTTGTGGTTATAGCTTTTCTTGTTTGCCCAGTTCACTGGTGCAGACGTTGCCGGCAAGGACAGCAGTCAAATCCAGGACGTCAAAGTTTAGTGAGTTATGGAAAGTAGTGATTCAGGTTCAGACGTGCGAATCGAAGCATCGAAGGAACAACTTGAAACCCCTAGAGTTCAAATAGCTGCAGGTGTGTTTCAAGGACCTCACGGAGATGACGGGACACAAGGAGGAACTGGGTCGGCTCTAACTGACGGCGTTCATTCACAAATTAAAAGCGATAACGGTGTTTCGGAAGAAGACTTAGAGCGATGCATCAGTGCTCTGCTGTTGGATTTGTGCCAGGGAACTGTAGGTCGCAGGTCAATTGGCTGCAGGCATTAGCAATCATCTAGTTTGGGCATCGTAAACAAAATCTAAAACTGCTAGTAGCACGCCGAACTTTTTTTCTAACATGACTTATGGCCTACACGTTCAGCAGAAAGATGTGATTTCCTGGAGCTTCATTCATATTTGGGTTAAGAACAATTGGTGAGCGGTCGCCGTTGGAGACGATGTTGTTAGCTCTATATATGAGAAGATCAACCTGCATAACTGTGGTGTATTCAGATGCGCCGATCCCATCTTTTGTTGCCTTGAGGTAATTTCTGATGGATAAAATATTAGGCACCCGGTTAACTTTTTGTACGAATTTAATTGCTATATTTTTGCGCCTGTTGGCTGCGATTTTGGTTATCGGAAGAGCACCTGACAAAGCCTTGATCCGTAGAGACAACTGCCAACTGAACGTAACTTGTCCGTAGTATTACGATCGGCATTTTAGGTTAGGGCTAAGTGATTAGACTTTACGCCTAGTTCAGCGCAAGCTTCAACGGCATTCCTCGGTTTTTGTTACAGATTTGTAATTTTCAAGTTAGTTTGGCGTACGAGAATTTATCGTAAGCTCTATCTATCCATTCGGGAGCACGGTCACCAAGGGTTATAGCTGACTTTAAAATTTGATGGTGCCCATCAATTCTTAAAATTATTCGATGTGCGCAGTTGAGCAGGGCATTCAGTTAAGCACAGTAACCTCAACTGTATGACTGATATCGCCCATACTGACAGCAGCCTTACGAATCAAACTGTAGAACTTCTTCAGGAAATGATCAGAAATGCTTGCGTGAACGATGGTCAAAAAACATCTGGCGAGGAAATTCGAAATAGCGACATGCTCGAAACGTTTCTTGAAGGTCCTGGCGTTGAGTTAGAACATTTTGACTGTTTGCCCGGGCGGAGATCAATGGTGGCGCGAATTCAAGGTACTGACCCAACTGCGCCGGCTCTGTGCCTGATGGGGCATACAGATGTGGTGCCAGTGAGCCCAGATGGGTGGAGCAGGGATCCATTTGGTGGGGAATTGATAGATGGGGAGGTTTGGGGCCGAGGTGCTGTGGATATGTTGAATTTAACGTCTTCAATGGCGGTGGCATTTCGCAATTGCATAAGAACCGGCTTCCGACCGAAAGGCGATTTGGTGTATTTTGGTGTAGCGGATGAGGAAGCTGGGGGCACCTATGGGGCCAAGTGGATGGCTGAACATCATTGGGACGCGATCAAAGCGGACTTTGTCTTAACTGAATTCGGAGGGTTACCTACAGCGACGCCTAACGGCAAAAAGTTAACGGTTGCAGCCGGCGAAAAGGGATTAGGTTGGCGAAGATTGACAGTAAAAGGGACCCCAGGTCACGGCTCTATGCCATTTGGTGCTGATAACGCTGTTCTGAAAGCTGCAGAGATAATTCGACGGCTAGGTGATTATCGGCCATCTCCAAAATTAACTGAGATGTGGCAGCATCAAGTTTCGACTTTAAATTTGTCCGATGAAGTTAAAGCAGCGCTACTAGACCCAGAGACGGTTTGGGAAACAATAGCCACTCTAGATGCGCCCGGCCTAGCTGGGCACTTACATGCCTGTAGCCATACGACATTTTCGCCAAATGTTGTTCATGGCGGAGTGAAAACTAACGTCATTCCTGATGTTGTTGAAATCGAAGTTGATATTAGAACCGCCCCTGGAGACAGTGGTAATGTTGATGATCACCTTAGAGAGGCACTCGGTGAGCTATTCGATGAAGTGGAAATTAAACACATCCACGATGATGCTGCCACCTTCTCTTCAACAGATACACAGATGTGGTCACTACTTCAAGAGCTGATGCAAAAAGCTCATCCGGGCGCTGAGCTTATTCCGTCCCTAATCGTCGGGGCTACTGACGCACGGTTTTACCGGGAAAAAGGGGCAATCGCTTACGGTGCCGGCTTATTTAGCGACAATGTAACTTCCTCGGAGTTTATGACACGGTTTCACGGTCATGATGAGCGGGTTGATGTTGACTCCCTCGCCCTCACTACTCAGCTTTGGGTTGACGTGATAAACAACTTCTGGAAATAGCCTATTGATTCTCCGGTCGCTCATTCACCTAGGCAACTTAACAGCGGTGTGATGTGCGGAAGAATACCAGACCGAAGAGACGTCACTATGTCGTTCTCGTCTAGTTGCCAGATCACTCTTTTTTCAAGATCTTTTTTATCGACGGGGACATACGAGATATTGTCCCCGCTGGCAGATTCCTGAATACGTTCACCAAATGCATTCATAATCTCAAGTTTGCTGGAGCCTAGGCCATAGCCCGATCGAGTTTTGATAGGTCCACCCAAAATTTCAATGCGCACGAGCTTCTCACCGTTAAAGATGAAGGACACCCCAACAGCTCCCGATTTAGGCGAGTAGGAGCGGCATGATTCTGAACCGCCAGGGGAGAGGACGAAAGATACCCGGGCAGCTTCTTCAGCTTCGCTGAGGCTCATTCCGATAGAAACGGGTCCCAATCCTCCAGTCGAGAGGGAAGCAGCGTTTGTTAAGAGGGGATCCGTATTCTCAAGCTCCGTAGTAGAAGTAGAACTTACCTGATTAGAAATAGTCGTTGTGGGCGACGGCTGCGTCGTAGGCGTTTGTTGAACAGTAGCAACGGTTGTCGAAGTCACAGCAACACTTTCCTCGACGGTTACCTGAGGTGTCTCATCCGAACAACTAATCAAAGCGAAGGCTGATAGCAGTATAGAAAGATAGACAAATCGGACTGGGCTAGAACTTCGCATGCGCACCTGCAGACCCCCGGATAAGCACTCAAATACCAAGTGCATTGTTTAAATATGAGAGTACTTAATATTTAACCACAACGGGTGTCGCCCCATATTTGTTACCTCAGTCTTGCATTTGGGTCTATGATTTGTAGACAAGCACGGTAAGAGAAGCTATTTGTTGTTAACAAGAAATTGCTTATCGGGGAACAGAAAGAGGCGCAGTAAAATGAGTGGCAGCGACACAGAATATGACCTTGTTATTAGGGGCGGCTCAGTGGTCGATGGAACAGGAGCACCGTCGAAACTCGCAGACGTAGGCATTATTGGTGACCGAGTCGTCAAATTAGGCCTTGTGGAAGGCACCGGTAAAACTGAAATTGATGCGGCGGGGAAGCTTGTCACTCCAGGATTTGTTGATATCCACACTCATCTAGATGCTCAACTAGCATGGGACCCAATTGGCTCTAGTTCCTGTTGGCATGGCATTACGTCTGTGGTAATGGGTAATTGTGGCGTAACCTTCGCCCCTGTGAAAACTGAAGACATTGAGTTCATCGCAGAGGTCATGGAGTCGGTAGAGGATATTCCCAAGGATGCAATTCTCGAAGGACTGCCATGGAACTGGCGGAGTTACGGAGAATATCTGAAGTTTATCGACTCAACTCCGAAAGGAATAAATGTTGGGGGCATGGTTGGCCATGTGGCTGTGCGTTGGCATGTGATGGGAGAGTCTAGCCTTGACCAAGAACCTGCCTCAGCAGAACAGATAAGTTCAATGTGCGGCTTGATTGATGAGGCTATGACTGCGGGCGCTCTCGGTTTCTCCACATCTAGAACTTTGTTACATCGAACTCCAGACGGTAGACCGATACCGGGAACATTTGCCGATGACGATGAGCTTTTTGCATTTGCAGATGTGCTTGGTGAACACGGTCGTGGAGTCTTCGAGTCTGCTCCACGCTTTGAGAAAGCGGGTGCAGACTGGGAAGGCCTCAAACATGAAATAGAAACCCTAGGCGAAATAACCCGGCGCAGCGGTCGACCATCAACGTTCGGATTGGTCTATAACGCAGTTCGTCCAGATATGAGCGATGTGGCTCTTAGAGCTGTAGAAGCCGAAAACGCCTCGGGCGCACAATTACGCCCACAGACTACATGTAGGCCGATTGGTGTTGTGCTTGGTATTCAGCACCGTACTCCCTGGGCACGCGCCGGAGTAACTTGGAGATCCCTTCGAGATATGAGTGTGGAGCAGCGACTGGAGACTATTCGAGAGCCTGAGCTGAGAGCAAGATTAATTCACGAAGGTAACAATCCAGAAAAAGTGCATGGCAATGGAAGTGCCATGGTTGATCTGAGTCGCCTCTACCTTCTAGATGCTGAGAATCCTAATTATCGCGTTGGTGAAGAAGGAACCCTGGAATCACTAGCGACGATAGCTGGAATAAGCCCAGTCGAATACTTTCTGAATGCAACTGATGAATCGAATGGTTCAGTCATGCTGAGCTTACCAATCCTTAACCAGGACTATGAGGCGATCGAAACAATGTTAGATCATGACTCGATCGTAATGGGATTGGCGGACGCAGGAGCACACGTTGGCCAGATCATGGACTCAAGTCAGCCCACTTACTTCTTAAGTCACTGGGTTCGCGATACTGGCTATTTCACGATTGAAGAAGGCATCCGGCGAATTACCTCCGACACAGCTGACCTGTTTGGCCTCAAAAATCGGGGCCGGCTCGTCGAAGGCGCATATGCGGATATTAATGTCATTGATTGGGATAACCTTTCTCTTTCCGGCCCCGAGTACGTGCATGACTTTCCGGGCGGCGCAGGAAGATACATACAGCGCGGAGCCGGATACGATGCCACAGTCGTGAACGGAGAACTATTTATGCAAAACGGGGAACATACTGGAGCCTTAGCAGGCGTTACTCTTCGCTCAAATGACTGACTCAAATTTGATTTTGTGACCGAAGTCGGTTTCTTGGTGGGTCTTACTCCGCTAGCGTGCCATCAATGGCAAATTTACCTGAAATGACTATCGACACAGAATTAACGTACCGGGTAACTCTTGGTACTAACAAAGGCAACATAGTTATGGACCTCGATCCTAAACTTGCTCCTATTACCGTAAATAATTTTATATCTCTCGCTCGCGATGGGTATTACACCGGGCTCACTTTTCACCGGGTTGTGCCGGACTTTGTGATCCAGGGCGGATGTCCTGAAGGAAGCGGTACGGGTGGTCCGGGCTATCGGTTCGATGACGAACCAGTTACTGCCGAGTACACTCTTGGGGCGCTAGCCATGGCTAACGCCGGGCCCAACACGAACGGAAGCCAATTTTTCATATGTATAGATGATTGCACCACCAAGCTAGCCAAATCCTATAACCATTTTGGTTTCGTTTCTGATGGAATGGATGTAGCGCTTTCCATAGGGGTCGGTGATGTAATGCAGACTGTTGAGATTGAAGAAATCAAATAGTTTGACTGGTTCGTTCAGTACTATTTGGAAACACTTTTCGTGCTAAAAAGACTTGACAAAAACAAATTGGGGGAGCTATGAGCGAAGCAGTAGTTTTATACGAAGAGACAGACGGAGTAGCTATAATTACGCTTAACCGTCCTGAGAGATTGAATTCATGGACCGGCGAGCTGGGTACCGCTTATTTCAATGCTTTAGACACAGCGGCAGGCTCAGCAGCAGTTAAAGCCATAGTGGTAACTGGCGCAGGACGGGGATTTTGCTCTGGAGCAGATATGGATATGCTTCAGGGGATTCAAGATCGGGGAGGTGAGGGTGAAGAGCGTCCTCAGCATCGCGATGAAAGACATGACTACGCACTGTCAATTCCGAAGCCGGTTGTCGCAGCGATAAACGGCGCCTGCGCCGGATTGGGGTTTGTTCACGCGATGATGTGCGACATACGATTTGCCGCCGAAGGAGCGAAATTTACCAGCGCCTTTGCTCGGAGAGGTCTTATTGCAGAACACGGAGTGGCTTACATGCTCCCCCGAGTAGTAGGCCCATCAAATGCTCTGGATATTCTTATGTCGGGTCGGGTCTTTCTAGCAGAAGAAGCTAAAGAAATGGGAGTAGTTAGTCGGGTGCTTGCCCCTGATGACCTTCTTTCAGCAAGCATCGAATACGCTCGAGATCTCGGCAAATACAGCGCTCCATGGTCAATGGCTCAGATGAAGAAGCAGGTCTGGAACCAACTAGACCTGGCGCGGACTGATGCTCTAGCTGAGTCAAATGCACTGATGGTGGATTCACTTAAGCGAAATGATTTCAAAGAAGGAGTAGCCAGCTTTGTTCAAAAACGCGATCCAGCCTTTGAACCAGTCACTAAAGTTTGAATCTGCTAATTTGTGGGTTCGCTCATGTGAGATTATTTTAGTAATTGCCTTAGCGACTAACGCGTCTGGAAAAGTATGACTGGAACTCTTGCTGCCTTCGCTGTGCTGGCATGGCTGGCGTACATAGCTAGCAGGATGCTCGCTCGTCGTCAGCTTCCAGAAGTTGTTGCGTTCCTGCTTGTCGGTGCTCTGCTAGGCCCCTCCGGGATCGAGCTAATTAGTCAAGATGAGCTGGTCAAGTTGCAGCCCATCACAGAGGTTGCTTTAGCAATTCTGATGTTTGTGATTGGTGAACGAGTTTCTACGCGTGCCTTGAAAGCAGCTCGTTGGGCTCTGACAGCCGGCATCGTCCAGTTTGCGGTAAGCGCTGTTTTGGTGTTTTTTGTTACGCGCGCAGCGGGCGCCGAGGAATCCGTAGCTTTAGTGCTTGCGGTGTTGGCTGGTGCCGGGGCGCCGATGACTGTTGCACACGTGGTGAGCTCAGTTAAGGGCACAGGAGCATATGGTACGGGGCTCGTTGGAACGCACGCCATTTCGGACGCATTGGCCACTACGACGTTTGCTGCTGTGTTGCCGGTTGCCGCACTTCTTAGCGAACAAGATGCGGCAATCAGTTCTGCGTTGCTGGATTTTCTTCAGTTAGGAATTGGAGGCGCATTATTAGGGGTCGCTGGTGGTTGGTTAATTTCACGCATTGGCTTTCAAATTGAGACATCAGGCGAATTACTACTTTTTGTTTTAGTCCACATACTTCTGGCGTGGTCACTTTCTGAATGGCTGGGTAGCTCGTTGCCGCTAGCTGCCTTGGTGGCAGGTGCAACCGCAGCGTCAGTTTCAGCAGAAGCTTTTTCGGCCCGATTGTTTCGTACTATCAAAAGTATCGAACAGCCTCTATACCTTCTGTTCTTTGGGCTCGCAGGTGCTTCCATCCATATGGATGACGTAGTAAACGTTGGATTAGTAGGTGTTGCATATGTATTGGTTCGTGTCGCCGGAAAGATAGTCGGGGGTCTATTAGGTGGAATGCTTGGCGGACTTCACTGGAAAACAGCATTGCGTCTTGGTGTCAATTTGACGCCACAGGCAGGAGTTGCTGTGGGTCTGGCTGTCCTGGCAAGTGAGACACTTGGATCCGAGGGGTCCGAAATAGCGACGGTGGTTCTGGGTTCTGTGGTGCTCTTTGAATTGATAGGTCCGTTATTGGTCGCAAGAGATCTTAAATCGATGGCAACTGGTGAAGATCATGCGGCTCCTTTAGACCATGCTAATGTGCCCGTTCCAGCAAAAGTTTTAATCGCTTCACCGATACCGATTGACATTCCAGAGTGGGTTATTGACTTAATGGCACGTTGGCGATCTTCGATCGTCATTTTCATGCCTGGTAGTGAGAGTGATGATCGAGTAGCACGAGTGGTGCGGCTCTGCGCCAGTAAAGATGTAGAGCATGAAATAAAGTTCCTGGTGAGTGAAAGCTTCACAGGAGCTGTCACGCGAGTCCAAGCCGAAGAACATGCAGACATGGTGATCTTATTTTCGTCGCGTCCCATGGGCAATACATCACGACTCGTTCTGTTCCCAGTCGAACGTATTAGCAGACAATTATCAGTGCCAGTCCTCAATTTCCCAATAGTCACAGAAGGGCCACCTGAGCCTGACTCAGAAACAAAAAAATGGTTGTGGAGAACTTAGTTACTCTAGTGCGCTCAGAGCGGGCGAGATCGGCCAGCCTTCTGCTTGTTGAGCGGTTTCGGCTGAAAGCAAATCAACGGGTCCATTAAGCAAAGCCGTCATCAGGTCTGAAGAATTACATTCGTCGAGGTAACTCAGAACGGATAGCACCTGATCGGCGTCTTTAACTTCATGCTGAAATAGTCGAGGGAATTCACTCGGCCAGATTTCAGCCACCCATATATCGCCTCTTTTAGGCGTCGTTCCGAAACCTGTTTCAAAGGGCCATATTTTGATTTGAGGGTGTCTTGCTTTCAATGCGGTTAGCCAAGGCACAGCCATGAGAAATTGGCCTCCGACAGAGCCAGGATACGCCAACTTCCAGGTCGACTGTATGGCTAATTTCTTGGAGCGCATTAGTTGCTCACACAGTCGAAACTCCGGGATGTTTCTGTCACCCCAAGGGAAGTGTGGGCGCGTTGCATGAAGGTCCGCATATATCCGACCATTCGGGTGGCCCCAAAACGGTCCAGGACCTTGGCCCAGTAATGCGTTCATTGATGAGCCCGCTAAAAAGCGGTTATTCGAATTATCTGTGCTATCGGTCACTCTTGAATTTATAAGATCCCAAGTGTCTCTCCAGGAAGTGCCATACACACCAATAATTTCTTCGAATGGGCTGGGCAGACCAAGACTTACGTCGATCGCAATCAGTCGCGAATGGTTAACGTCGGTTGCCCTAATCACACTGTCAATTTCTTTTCCTGCCTGAGCGCGAGTCGGTGGGTTGCTTAAGTGCATACGATCTGAGATTTTACTTGCGATCCAGATGCTGTCTTTGCCGACTACAGGGCGACTTGCCGAACTCCAATCAATAACTGTGAGTTCGTCAAAAATTTGATTCTGTCTATTACTATGCGTCACAGTCGGCGTTCCAGGCAATTGTGGGAAATGCGGCAAGCAAGTAACGCTAACAAGCAAGGAATTGAATATGGCCAATCGAGTTACTCTCAATGTTGAAAATGGTGTAGCTGATGTGCGGTTGAACCGCCCAGAAAAGCTAAATGCTTTGGATAACGCCATGTTCCGCTCGTTAGTTGATGCTGGTGAGCTATTGAAAAGTCGCACTGATGTGCGAGCGGTTGTTCTCTCAGGAGAGGGAACGTCGTTTTGTTCGGGACTTGATCTATCTTCATTTCAGAAAATGGCGTCATCAGATACAGATGAAGCCGTTGAAGACACATCCGAGCAACGTATGACGCATCTTGGCCAACAGGCAGCCTGGGTGTGGCAAGAGATAGAGGTACCGGTTATAGGAGCTATTGCTGGCCATGCGTTAGGTGGCGGATTTCAAGTAGCGATGGGTCCCGATATTCGGCTAGTTCATCCTGAAACAAAATTGTCAGTATTGGAAATTCGGTGGGGCCTGACTGCGGACATGGGCGCAACTGTTCTGCTACCGCCGAATGTCCGGATGGATGTCATGAAAGAGCTCTTTTTCACAGGAAAGATTGTTACAGGTATTGAGGCAGTGGATCTAGGCCTAGCAACTCGTGTGTCAGATAATCCACACGCTGAAGCAATGGAGATGGCTTATGAAATTGCCCAAAAAAATCCGGAAGCGATTAAGAGAATGAAGAAGATGCTCAACGCTATTGAACAAACGGATGTGGCTACGAGATTCGAGTCCGAGCGAGAAAATATTAACGCTCTGATTGGTTCTCCGAATCAAAAAGAGGCAATCAAGGCCTACTTTGAAAAACGGGCACCGAAGTTCAGCTGATTGTATATTTCGATGAAAAGACTGGAGGCATACCTATGAGTACTGAAGCACTCATGGAAGAAGCGCGTGAGATAGCTGAGGCTGCCGGTGCACTAACTTTAAAGTGGTATCAACAAAATGACTTAGAAGTCAACTACAAAGTTGATGGTACTGAGGTAACAGAGGCAGATCGGGCGGCGGAAGCACTTATACGAGAGTACTTACTCAAACATCACCCTGAAGATGCAGTGGTCGGAGAAGAACAGGGCGGCAGTTTTAATTCGACTCACAGAACTTGGGTCATTGACCCAATCGACGGGACTCGCGGCTTTGTCAAGGGGATACCTTTGTATTCGACCTTAATAGCATTAATCGATGAGGAGGGGCCACTGGTGGGCGTTATCCACTTGCCTGCCCTTGGTCTCACTATGGTGGCAGGACGCGGAAGCGGATGCTGGCTAGATGACCAGAGGTGCAGAGTTAGTGCTCACCCTGTGTTAGATAAAGCCCTGATTAATACTAGTAGTTGCGAAACTTTCAGTGAACAGAACTTCGCTCACTTAAAAAAAAGTGGCGCAGTGATGCGAACCTGGGGAGACGGCTACGGCTATTTTTTAGTGGCGTCTGGCCGGGCAGAAGCAATGGTTGATCCAGTATGTTCGGTCTGGGATTTAGCGCCAGTTCCAATAATTATCGAAGAAGCAGGTGGCAGGTTTTCTAATTTGTTTGGAGAGTCAGGCTTAAAGCTCGATCAAAAGTCGGACCATCTTAATGGACTGGCAACGAACGGCTTACTGCATAATGAACTTTTGGCTACCCTAGGGAAATCATGAGCGACGAAGACAATAAGCTTAATCCGCCTCCTTGGATAATTAAGGCGATTGTTACAGGCCTTTCGTTGGCAGTCCTATGTGGTGCGCTTGTTTGGGCTGTTTTGCGTGTCCGGTCCTTTATTATTGTCTTGTTAGTTGCATTATTTCTGTCATTTGCTATAGAACCCGCTGTGAATTGGTTAGCAAGGAGAGGTTGGAGTCGCGGACTGGCAACGTGCGCCGTATTTTCAGTTATCTTCGTTTCAGTCGTGGGCTTCCTAGCTGCTATGGGTGCCGTGCTTGCCGACCAGATCGGTTTATTAGTTAACCAAGCCCCAGGCTATATCGAAGAGATAGAAGTTTGGCTTAACGACCAGTTCGGTGTGACCATAGAAACTGATGAGCTAATTGCGGAGTTTTCAGATGGTGGCTCCGCAGCCACGCTCGCCTCTAATTTTGCCGGGGACTTAGTGTCTATAGGAACTGCTGTTGTTTCCGCGTTTTTTCAGTTACTGACACTATTGCTATTTACGTTTTACTTAGTGGTCGATGGTCCCAAACTGCGTCGACTGATATGTTCTGCTTTGAATCCCAATCGACAGACAATCGTGCTGCGCGGCTGGGAGATCGCTATTGATAAGACGGGTGCTTATATCTATTCACGTGCTCTACTAGGTATCGCCTCCTTTGTATTCCATTGGGTTGCTTTTGCATCGTTGGGAGTCCCATTCCCCGTTCCTTTAGCTTTATGGGTGGGTTTGATGTCTCAATTCGTTCCGGTATTGGGTACTTACCTAGCTGCGATTCTGCCGGTTCTAATAGCGCTTTTGAACGAACCGATTACTGCTATATGGGTGTTGTTGGCGATTCTTCTGTATCAACAGGTTGAAAATTATTTATTTGCTCCGCGGATTACTGCTCAAACTATGAATATTCATCCGGCGATTGCTTTTGGGACGGTAATCGTAGGAGGATCATTGCTCGGAGTCGTTGGTGCACTATTAGCTGTTCCTGCAGCTGCGACATTCCAAGCCTTTGGATCTACGTATGTTAAGAGGCATGAATTAATCGAGTCGGATCTTCTTAATGAAGAAACCACCGAAGGCGGCGAAGCTTAGTCGTTGCTATTGCGCTATTAAAACTCTTCACGCAGGGCAACAGTAGCGGCGTGCCAGCCACACATGCCGTGCACGCCGGCACCTGGTGGAGTAGAAGATGAGCAGATGTAGTGACCTTTGGGGCCAAGTTTATAAGGGTCGGGTGAGAGGAAAGGTCGCCTGACCATTTGCACTCCTGCCACGGAGCCACCGGTTATGTCTCCACCGTATAAGTTAGAGTTCTGATTGTAGAAGTCCCGTGGCGTGTGAACATTTCGGGCCAACACTAATTTTTTGAAACCCGGAGCGAATCGTTCCAGTTGTGCCTCAATAATTGGCGTTGCATCCTCATTCCATCCGTTTGGAACATGTCCGTATACCCAAGCGATGTGATTCCCAGGTGGACACCGTGAATCATCGATAATAGTGGGTTGAGATACAATCACGAATGGTTGGTTAGGCATTTGTCCAGCGCAAACGGCGGCATCGGCATGCAAAATCTCTTCAATTGTTCCACCAAGATGAACAGTGCCTGCTTGCCGACTGGGTCCGTGGGTAAATGGAAGTGGTGCCGATAGTGCGTAATCTATTTTCCATGCGCCAGGCCCAGGCTTGATATTTTTGAGGCGCTTTAGTCGCTTCTCAGAAACACCGTGCACTGGCTCTAACAGTTTTCCTGCAGCGTATGATGGCAGGTCAAGAATTCTTACTTTGCTTGACGGTAAATCAGCGAGCTGCTTGATGCGGTGATTAGTTATGATTCTCCCGCCGTGATCCTCTAGAGCAAGTTGTAAGGCATTGATAACACTTTGGCTTCCTCCTTTTGCAATGGGCCACCCAGTGGTGTGCGCAAGCGTCAAAAAAACATTTCCAAAAGCCGAGGTGAAAAATCGGTTGACTGGAAGATATGCATGAGCGGCGCAGCCTGCGAATAGAGCTTGAGCCTCAGCAGTCTTAAACAGCTTTGTGGTGAGGGTAGTAGCTGGAAGGACACCTAGAAGGCCGGAGCGGATCACTGGAAACAAATTAGCGGGCATGCGTAACAATGGGCCTAGAGAATATTTTTTAAATTTCGGCCAATCTGCAGTCAAAGAAGTTAGCAACTTGCGATAGGCAGCTGAATCCGGTCCGAGTCCAGCTGCGGTTAAACCCATGTCCCTATACAGAGTGGCCCCTTTTCCATTGTCGAGTGGGTGTGTGGCAACAACTTGATGATGTAGCCATTCCAGGCCGTAGCTCTCAAGCTGAAATTCCTGAAATGCGGGACTTGCTATTGCGAATGGGTGAACAGCTGCCCCAAGGTCATGTTTGTATGAAGGTAAC
>TARA_B110000438_G_scaffold49528_1_pt1 | contig 29394 bp, 25 predicted proteins | sample TARA_B110000438 | Tara Oceans TARA_B110000438 (sample SAMEA4398413) | marine metagenome | biome: Polar Biome; feature: [MES] marine water layer (ENVO:01000295) within the mesopelagic zone...; material: water (ENVO:00002006), including particulate matter (ENVO:01000060) such as...... | reverse complement strand
ATTATAATATAAAAGAAAAATCTTTGGCTTTATCTATTTTAAAAGGAGGGAAAATCAAAACATATGACATTAAAAATTATAATGTTGAAAAAACTATTTTCACTCCTAAAACTTCAAGAACGATTTATTATGATAAACAAAAAATAAGTGAAATAAAAGTTGAAAAAAAAATTGAATCAACTTTTAATAAAAATTTTCAATCAACAGATAATTTTAAGTTTAAAGATGATGAAAAAAAAGTTTCATCTATTTTAAATAATATTAATAATTTTCAAAATAAATCTAGAACCTCTGGACCAATAAATTATAGTTATTCTTTCATTAAAAATAACTTTAATAGTTTTATTAAAATTGATCCATTAGAAAAATATGGAAGTCAAATTGAAACAGATTTTATTGATGTTTTTGAAGATCATAAATTATATGCCAGAGCTTTTGTTCCTTTTACAAGTATAAAAAGTTCAGATATCTTCACTGAATATAGCTATTTGAAGAAAAGAATAGATTTCAAAATTTCTTATAATAGAAAAATATATTTTGCTGAGGATAAAGAAAATTTTTTATACCATAAGTACTCTTTAAATGAATTTAATTTTAAAACTATTTACCCTATTTCACCGATACTTAGATTTGAAATATCTGGATTTTTATCAAATACTGAATTTTCTGATTTAGATTATAGAGTATTAAATACGACTCCTCCACCTTTTCTATATTATAATAAAACAAAATACATAGGTACCATTTCAAATATCATTTATGATAACTCTAAAAAAATAGGAATGAATTTGGAAGAAGGAACAAAACTTAAAATATCATTAAAAAATTATTCGTCTTTAAAAAATAGTTCAAAAAATTTTAGAAATTTTAGTGTTGACTTAATGCGCCATCAAAAAATATTCAATAATATTATTCTTTCATCTAGAATATTTTATGGAGGCTCTTTTGGAGAAAATGCTAATAAATATCTACTTGGAGGAGTACAAAATTCTGTATTTAGCTCAACAAATAATGAAAATAATTCAGATAACCCACTTGCTATTTACAGTGGTGTAGATAATTCTAGTATATTATTTTCAAAATTTATAGACTTAAGAGGATTTGATTTTAATAAATTTTATGGAGAGAAAGTTTTGCTATTAAGCTCTGAGATTAGAATTCCTATTATTAAATCTTTATTTAATAATAACGCAACATCTGAATTTTTAAATAATCTTCAAATCGTAGGTTTTTTTGATTTAGGCTCATCTTGGAATGATAATTCACCATTTAGTTCAAAAAGTGATGTGAATACGTGGATTATAAAAGAACCAGGATCTGTTTTTCAAGCTGAGATAGAAAACTCAAAAAATCCATGGTTAGCAAGTTATGGGTTTGGTTTAAGATCTTTAATTATGGATTACTATATAAAATTAGATATAGCTAAACCTATTGAAGATTATAAAACTGGAAGTTCAAAAATTCATTTTTCAATAGGCTATAGTTTTTAAAATATCACTATGATAAACTCAATGACTGGTTACTCTTTTCTTTCAAAAGATATAAATGATATATCTTTTGAAATAGAAATAAAAACTCTTAATTCAAAAATTTTTGACTGCAATATCAAAATTCCAAACCAATATTTAAAGTATGAAAATAAAATAAGAAAAATTTTAAAAGAAAAATTAATAAGAGGAAAAATTGATATAAACATTTCAATTAAAAATAATAGTAATTCAAATAATCGTATAAATAAAAAATTGTTTAAAAATTATTTTGATGAATTAAAAAGTCTCTCAAAGAATATTAATAATATTGAAAATGAAATTATATTTGAAAATACACTAAAACTCTACAGTTTATTTCCTCATAATGAAGAAAAAAATATAAAATATAATTTATTAGACCCTTTAATTAATAAAGGAATTGAAAAATGTGTTAATTCAAGAGAAATTGAAGGAAAGAGTATATTAACTGATATAAAATCAAAAATAAAGAAACTAGAAAAAAATTTAAAATCAATTATTAAAATTGATAAAAAAAGAAATAAAATAAAAAAAGAATATTTATTAAAAGAAATATCAAAAATTAAAGATGTTAAAATCGATAATAATAGACTTGAACAAGAACTATTTTACTTCTTAGATAAAATTGATATAAATGAAGAAATAGTTAGATTAAAAGAGCATTTTCATCTATTTATGCAAACGCTAGGAGAATCTAATTCTCAAGGAAAAAAATTAAATTTTATATCACAAGAAATTGGTAGAGAAATAAATACTATTGGCTCAAAATGTAATAATTTCAATATTCAAAAAAATATAATATCCATGAAAGATTCTCTAGAAAAAATAAAAGAACAATTATATAATGTTCTTTAGATAGAAACTATCCTAACTTAAAAGTTATAGGTAATATCATTCTAACTTTAACTGCTCTTCCTCTCTGCTTACCAGGTTTCCATTTTTTAGCTTTAGCTATAACTCTAACAGCTTCTTCATCACATCCAGCACCTATTCCTTTTATAGCTTGAACTTCAGTTAATGACCCATCTTTATCCACTACAAATTGGACAAAAACTTTCCCTTCAATACCCATTCTTCTTGCCTGAGCTGGATACCTAAGCGTTGTACCAACGTATTTGTAAAAAGCACCCATTCCACCAGGAGGTTCTGGTTGGTCTTCAACAATTGTAAAAATTTCATCAATTTCTTCTTCTTCAGGAGCCTCCTCAAATACAATTTCTTCTATAACTGTCTCTTCCGTTATTTCTACATCTATTATAATTTCAATTTCTTCTTCAATTTCTTCTTCATCAGGAACCTCTATTATTTCTGGTTGTTGGATTACTGGTGGTGGTGGTGGTGGTTGTTCAGTAGGTGGAATTTCCATAAGATCTTCAAAATTATCTTCAATAGATCCTAAATCCATACCAGCTCCTCTATCATAAAATTTCCACTCAAAAGCAGTAATAATAAGTAAAAGACTAACGCAAAGACCAATGTTCAAAAAAAGGCCTGTTTTTTTCTCTAAATCTACGTTTGAATTCTTCTTAACTTCCATTACGGATTAAATATACTAAGATTATTTATCATCTAACAAAATAACATAAAAAACTCCAGTTAAAATACCAATCACATTAGCACTCATATCATAAATATCATAAGTTCTAAATGAAATAAAATATTGTTGATATTCAATAATAATAGCAAATAGGATTAAAATAAACAAAATTGAAAATTTATATTTATTAATTAAATTTTTTTGATAACTAATAAGTGATTTTGAAATTAAAAATGATTGAATGAAAAATAAAAAAAAATGAATTATTTTATCAATGAATGAAAACTTAGGAATATCTGAAGAAGATGGAGAATAAAATAACATTAAATATATTATTATTAAAAACCATAAAATTGATAATAATAGATATATAAAAAAGCTAGCTCGTAATACTTTCATATGAAGTTGAATCTAGCAATTTTTTTATTTCTAAATTATCATCTATTTTGATTTTAATCATCCATCCTTCACCATATGGATCATTATTAACAAGTTCTGGTTCAGACTCTAATTTTTCATTGATTTCAATTACTTCTCCACCTAATGGCATAAATAAATCTGAAACTGTTTTAACTGCCTCTACAGTACCAAATACTTCACCATTAGATATGCTCTGATTTAAAGATTCAATTTCTACATATACTATATCTCCAAGTTCTTTTTGAGCAAAATGTGTTATTCCTACTATAGCAATATCATTTTCTACCCTAATCCACTCGTGATCAGTAGTATATTTTAATTCTTTTGGATTCATGCAACGAATATAATAAAGGATTTTTTTTTATAATAATTATTCTAAAATTTATTGAGTTAAACCCATTCTAAGTCTTACTCCAAAAGATGAAGAATATCTTGGAAAAGAATTAGAGATTAAAGGTTTATTAATAATTTTATCATAATACATAATAAGACTTATTCTATTATTTACTACATAATTAATATTAGGTCTAAGTTGAAAATTATAATTTCCATTAGTTACAACGTTTTCACCATCAATTTTTCTTTGAACTGTTTTTGTATTCCTAATTACGAAATTTAATTTGAATTGAATATCATTATCAAGAATAATGATATTACCTCTATATCTAAATGGCAACTTTAACTTTTCTTTTGTATATCCAAAGTCAATAGAAAAATCAGCGTTTTGTAATTCTGAAATCTGAGAATTAGAAAGATTTAACATTATATTTCTATCCCTTTTATAATCAACTCTAGCATTTAAATTATTTTTAGTTCTAATATTAATTCCAATTAATGGGGCAAACCTTTCTGTTATTCTAACTTGATTTATAATATAAAAAGGAATCAGTCCATTTTCAGACATTTCACTTGCAAGGGGATAATTCATTATTGAATTATTAAAATCTAAATCATTAGTATAGAATAGAGAATTTGTAAAGTTACCAATTGAGTACATTGATTGATAAGAGTGGCTAATTGTAATAGATGAAAAAATTTCACTAATAGCCTTAATTTTATTTAGTCCAGAAAAATCAATCCGCCAATTTGGTATAGGAATTTTTGGAAAAGGATTTAAGGAAAAATTACTTGCATTTTGAGCTGAATAAGCAGAAATAAAAGCTGGAATTAAAACATCTTGAGAATTTAAACCATACTCTCCTGATGAATTAACAGCACCTAATCTATCTCTTATTATTTTTCTATTTTCAACAAAATTTTCAAAAACAGAAGAACTATTAAACTCATTATCTTTTATAAAAGCTGTTTTAATGGATAAAAAAGATAAAGAAAAATTTCCACCTCTAGTTGGTGTCAATGAAACATATGAATTTTCTGATGAATTATATCTAAAAGTTTCTTGATAGTTTTCTGAAATAATTCTTTTAGCATCTAGTTGGATTCTCAAACTATTTAAAGGTTGTAAACTACCTCTAAATTGAAAATTATTATTTCGAGATTGAACAAAAGGGGTATTTAAATAATCATTCTTAACTAACCAATTATTATCAGCTGATATATTTCTAATATTTGAATCTTGGGATCCTAATATAAAATTCCATCCAGGAGATTTAGTGTCAACATTAAATCCAAACAGATTTGGATCATTAATAATTCCTGCCATTCCCGTTCTTTCATTGACATTATAAGTAAAATTAAGAGAACGAAGTGACATAATAAATTTCATTAAACCATCAAAAACTTTTGACTCCAATAATGAATTAATTGAATCTTTTGATTTATATGCTTTATTATACTTTTTTAAAAAAGGGAGCTTATCATAAAACTTAGAGATATCTAGTTTTGTATTTAAAGAATAATCTCTACTATTTTCAACATTATTACCAAGTGTATCGGCTTGCTGAAATGATCCAGCAGTCCATAAATATCTAACTGAATATTTAGCATTCGAACTTATCCAATTTGTTAAAGGAAACTTATCAATAGGTAACTTATAATTAATATTAATATTCTGATTATAATTTTTAGTTCTCCCCATATTTCTAATATTGTAAAATACACTATCACGTTTTTCTTTAGAATCTAAATCTCCTTCAGGCTCATCAATAACTGAATTATTAATAGCATTTATATCAATACTCATACTTTTAAATATATTCCACCTTAAATTATAAGATCTATTAAAAGAAAAATATTTCTCAAAAATAGGATCAACATTTTCAATTGTCAAATTTGAATTTCTATATTGAGTTTTATTAAACCTCCTATTCATGTCTCCCTTAATGCTAATGTTTGAAGGTAAAGGACTGAAATTAATATCTTGAATTAATGAAAATATTTTTGAATTAAGCCATTCAATATTTTTAAAAGGTTCTATAGATATTTTTTTAGGTGAAAAATTATATGTCAAATTAGCACTATGATTCTTTGATTCTATTGCTTGAGTTGTGACATTAGAACTTTTTCTTTCATTATATGAAAAACTTGTTGATAAATTTTCTAAATCCCAAAAATCCGATCTAGAATCTTTTTTTGTTCTTTCTTTTCTAACATTATTTAAACTTATTGATCTAGATTCGATATTTTCTTCTGTTATATTTCTATACTCTCTTCTTTCTTTTTTTGTATCAAAAGAATTAATAGATGCATCAAGAGGAATATCTTTATCTAATGGATCATACTTAGGCGTTATCTTTGATTTAGATAATGACAAATACAAAGGAAGTTTTATACCACTTTTTGAAGGTAAAAACTTATCTAAATTAATATTAGCAGATGCATCATATTGTAACCTTTCTTCTCTAGTTCTCTCAGAAATTCTTTGTTGCAAAGAACCAAAACCAACAGAAGTATATCTTGCTGAAGATGATATGGTAGCAAAGTCAGATAATTTTAAATTCAAATTAGCATTAGCTGCCCAACCTTTTGTTTTATCAAAATCAGTTAATCTTAATTCATTAAACCATAAACAAGCAGACTTATCGCCCCTGTCTATACTCAATGGGTTTTTAATACCTAACATGAAATTTAATACTGAGCTTACACTTGGCCTACCAACAATTTTTAAAATGTATTTACCATCTTTTGATGATTTGGAAAATGGAGTGGAAATATCAACATTTAGTCTATTTCTTTCAGATTTTAATGATAATAATTCTTCAATATCTAAATTTATTTCATTTTCTTCAGGCCATATAACTCTAGCAATATTATTATTTGAGTTAACTACTAGGTTTGGGTTAGTAACCTTTAATGGTAATTCTATTTCATAGAAATTATTCTTATAATCTGAACCAAATCTTAAAAAAGCATGGATTTCATCATTACTTAAAATACTTCCATTATTAGCTTCTGCATGAATAAACATTTTTATTCTTCCATAATTTATAAGATCAAAGTTTGATTCTTTAAAAACAGCTCTTGCATCACCATCTGACAAATCATTTACACATAATTGTAATGATTGTTCATTATTTCTTCTTTGAATAATAGTTGTATTATCAACATCTCTTTTAATTCCTGGAGGAACAACATATGGCGATTTTGTTTCAGAACCTATGCTATTATCTTCTACATTAACAACTGATATATCAAAATCTGATTCAGATGACTCAGGAATTTCATTTAGTCCTGATTCAAATAGAGATTCTTTATATTTTCTCCATTGACTACCAACCAATTGAAATTTTGCTAATCTTAGGATAACTGGTTCTTCAAAACCTGTAAGATATGTTCTTAAAAACCTTATAGTTTTAAAATCAGATATTGATCCCTGAATTCTATCAGGATCTCTAATTGGAATTCTAAATTGATACCATGTAGCACTTCCTGATTTATCAACTACCTTATCTACTATATTATTTTTACCAACATCTAGTTGGTTTGGTTTTAAGTTTATTTCATACTCATAGTAACTTTCTAAATCTGATAAAGTATTATCTTCATTTAAATCTTCATTCTCAGGAAAAGGTGATCCTTGAGCTGCATAATTAGTATTTGATGAAATAGGTGTATTTCCTTCCATTCCATTATAGTTCTTATACCTTTCAATTATTTTCTTATTAGATTCATCTAGATCATCACCTAAATAATATTTGAAATTATCAGCGGAGACATCTAGATCTATATTTGATTGCGCATCACTTGTTACATTTATATTATCAATAAAACTATTTTTAAAATACTCTTTTTCATCATCATTTTTCAGTCCATCAAGACCAATATCTTGGTTAATTCTAGAGTTTGAACTATTTTCAAAAAACTTTGTAAGGTATTGTTTTGAAGTAACTCTCCCCCATTCATTTTGATTTATACCATCATTACTATAATCTGAAGATAATCCATTTTCAAAAGCATGAATATTATCCTTCATAATATCTTCAGAAACATTTCCTAAATTAAAAATCAAATTTCCTCCTGTAGTATTATTTTTGTTAAATACACCATCTAGTACTTTTCCATTTTCACCATCAATAAAAGGGTCCATCATCCAAAATTCTAAATATTGAATATTAGTTTTATCAAAATCAGTATCATTCGAAATACTTTTAGTTATAGCTCCAAAATTTGATTTAGGGTCTTTAAGAAAACCAGATTGTAATAAATCTGTATTATAATTATATTGTCCTCTTTCATTAGGAAAATATGCAATATCAAAAATTGGAAGATTGGTGTTTATTAATTGTCTGTCCTGCTGTCTAAAAATATCTTGGGGTGAAATTGATTTGACATAATTATTTTGAAGATCTTCTAATGTAATATTAGAAGGCTTAGATACTCCACCATTTAAATAAAAAATATTATCAATCCTATACCATGAAATCTTAGCTCTTTTAAAAGCGTAACCTAATTTTCCTACAGTAGAATTACTTAAATCAAATTTATCATTGTCTGTTTCTGGAGTAGATCCTAGCTTCCATGAGTTAGGCGTACTTCCTAAAGATAAAGGTGTTATTGAATTTTCAAAGTCATCAATATAAGTAGTTCCTTCTCCATTTATAATATTTGAAGTGCCCGGAACAATTTGAGCAAATTCTGAACTAAAAGTTATATTTGATTTTTCTCTTGTTCCTAATAAAGGAATAGTATTTATTATTTTTGTAATTAATTCACTTTCCTTATTTATATTAAAATCAAAACCATATTTTGTATTTTTTATAGGTTCATTTCCAACACTAAACCTAGTAATACCTCCAGGTCTTTCATTTAAATGAAACACTGTAAATCCTAAATTTGTACTTTCATCAAAAGTATACTCAGCTCGAGCACCTGATAACCATTTAGTTTGAAAATTAAATAAATCTGCTTTTTCAAATGAAATAGTTATTTCTTGTCCAGAAGATAAAATAGCAGGATTTATTATTCTAACACTTCCTAAATTATAGTTTACAGTATAATCAGAGCCCTCCTTCAATTGAATATTACCAGACATTACTACAACTGAATTTTCTGAAATATCTAACCCTGGTAAATTAATTTCACTTCCTGATCCAGAAGATACACTTCCGATAATAAAAAATTTATTTTTAGATAAAACTTCTTTAGCATCACTTTTAGTTTTTGAATATAAGTCTTTAAAAACATATTTTTCAGATAAATTATTTTCATTACTTTCTATAAAAAAAGATTCTAATGTTGAACCAAAAGGTTCAAGAACTGGAAAAATAATATTTCCTTTTTTTGAATCAATTGTAAAACCCTCAACAAAATCAAAATTACCATCATATTGTGGATCATTATTTGAATTAAGTCTATCTAATCCTAACAAACGTATTAGAGGTTTATCTCTAGTAAGAACACCTTCATTAAGACTAGGATTATTAAATCCTATTGCATCATCTCTATAATAAATCTTTAAATCAAAATTTTGACTTTCTATCTGAGTAGCATTTAAATTATAAACATTCTTCATCATTAAATCCCAAGTAAAAATTTCAGTATTAATATTTGAAGGTCTTAATAACTTTAAAATAATAATTTCATCATCGGATTTATTTTGATAATCTTCCATTAATTCACCCACTTTATACCTATTACCATTGAAAGTATATTCATATGAAACAGCTAAAACCTCATCATTCTGTAATCTCCTTAAAAGAGAGATGTACCCTAACGATTTATTTATTTTAAACTCATCAATATTTAATTTTCTTGCTGAAGTAACCTTTTCGAAATCAATTGTTTTTAGTAATCCATATTGATTAATCAATTTATCATTAACTAAATCAGGATTTCTTATACTAGTATCATCATTTAAATTTTTAAATAAATTATTTGAGGAATTATCATTAGGTCCTAAAATTCCTGGACCAATAAAGGGATTATTATTAGCTAAAATATTTTTTCCTTCTGCTAAATCAGTTAAAGCAATAAAATTTCTTAATGCCTCTGAATTATTTGTTCTATTTAAAATATATACTTCTACTCTATTTATATTTATTCCAGAGGTAACTAAAGGTAAAGATTTAAGCCATTTTTCATAATTATTTCTAAAGTAATGACCTAAAAAAAAATGTCTATTTTCATCATATTCTGAACCTATAATTTCAAATTCTCTTCCTTGAAATCCATTTTCAACTTTGATAGATTCACTTTTACCTTGTTGTCTAGATAAAATTCCCGTTAAACTTAATCTACCAAATTGCAATTGAGTTTTTAATCCAAATAAACTTTGAGCACCTCTTAGTAAACTATTACTAACTGGCATACTAACATTACCTACTTCAATTTTTTTAATTATTTCTTCATCATAACCTGTATAATCAAGCTTTAAATTATTTTGAAAATCAAAAGTATTATTATTATCAAAATTTGCTGTAATTTTTAACTTTTCTCCAACTTTACCATCAATATTAAGATTAATTTGTTGATCATAATTAAAACCTCCATTTTTTTGTTGTCTAATAGGAATTGATGGATTTTCAATTCTCTGAAACCTTCCTCCAAAGTCTAAGTTAACAAATCCATTTACTTGTAAGTCAATATAATTTCCTCCAAAAATTCTATCTAATGATTGAGGAATAAATATTTTAGGAATTAATCTTCCACTTTCTAAAGTATTTTCACCATCTAAGCCTACTGATTTTTCTTTAAAATAATTTTTTATTTCATTATCTGTATTATACTTATCAAATAAATCAAAAGGTATTCCAATAGAAGGTCTATAATTTAATTTTCCAATTTTTTCAGTTACAAAAAACACTTGTGCAGTATCATATAAAGAACTTAATTCTAAAATACTTGTATTAATATCATATGGGTTGTTAGAAAATAAATTAGAATAAGGGTCTGAATACCTATCCTTTAATTGAAAACTTGAAAAGAATGATGGTTCATATTCAATAGTATCAATAGTAATTAAAGTATCATAACTATAGTGTTTAGAATAAGAATGAAAACTATTTATAGCAAAAGCTACAAAGAGAAATATATAATATTTAAAATATTTTGAGTTCAAAATAACCTTTTTTGGCATTTATGACCTTTTGAGTACTTCTCTAATTAAATCTTCAAGAGAAATATTATTGTTATTTTCTAAAACTCTATCGATATGATTATTAACAACATTCTTTGAAATACCCAAAGATGATAATGCTGATAACGCTTCATTTTTAATAGTATTGTCTCTTTCAATCAAAAATTTACTTGAGTCATCTTGATTTAAGGTTTTTGTGATTTTATCTTTTAATTCAAGTATTATCCTTTCTGCAGTCTTTAGTCCAATTCCTTTAACTGATTTTATAGTCATAACATCTGAACTTACTATTGCTTCTTGCAACTCCAATGATGATAATGAAGATAAAATCATAATAGAAGTACTTGGTCCAACACCAGAAATACTTAATAAGCTTAAAAATGTTTGTCTCTCAGACTTATCGTTAAAACCAAATAAAGTATGTGAATCCTCTTTTACCTGTAAATGAGTAAATAAATTAATAGTTGAATTATCTTTTATTTCTGAGTATGTTCTCAAAGATATTTTTAATTCATATCCAATACCATTTACATCAACGATAACTCTTGTTGGATCTATTTCAATTTTTTTACCTTTTATATATGATATCATATTTCAAAGGTCTGTAATATTGAAGAAATTTCTTGCATTAAGTCTCTTTTTTTAGTTCCAGGAGCATATACATATCCTTCTAAATAATAAAGTCTATTTTTCTTATCATCAAAAATAACAAAACTATGAAAAGGGCCACCCCCAGAAATATCACTTAACTTCCAAAGCCCTTTAGATTCTAATGAAAATTTATTTTTAAAAGTAATTTCTTTAGTAATTATTGGAATTACTTTTTGAATAGTCATATATATATCAGGCTTTTCAAAATCTCTCAAATATTTCAGAGAAATTTTTTTTCTTAATTTTTCAATATTTTTATTTCTAAAAACCTCATCATTTGTATAATCTTCAAAATAAATAAAAATATTTTTTTCATAATCTATTTCTAATTGTCTTAACCATATAAAATTATCCTTCTTAGTAGCTAAATTATAGCCTTTAGGAATTTTTAAATTAATATTAAAATCATCAAAAATTTGTTTTGAAATATTTTTTTCTTGCTTTGAAAATAATTTTTTACTAGTTCTAGATAAAGATTCTATTTTAAAATATTTCAGAATAAGATCTCTATTTTTATTTATTTTATTATATAAATCATTATCATTTTTACTAAATAAATAAAGAATATTTTGACCATTAGCATATTGATTTTTCTTAGTTAACATAAATAATGATGAATCTAAATTTATTCTATTTAGTGATTCTTTATTAAATTCTTTTCTTAAAATTCTTGAGTCTAAGCTATTTCCTTCTAAAGAAAATACTATGATAATATTTTTTGCATACTTTAAAATATTATTGAATTTTCTTGGTTTTATATATAATAAATCAAATTCCGGCTCAGGTTGAGGTAAACCATATATATAAGAACCATATATATTAACCAAGAGCCTACCTACTTTACCTTTAAACTTAGTAGAATCCATAACAATTAACATCTCATTATTTTCACCAGACGCATCAGGCAAAAAATTAGAATTAGAATTTTCTAAGCTAACATAAGAATTACAAGCACTTAATGTCAATACTAAAGAAAATATTAGAATATTAAATTTCATTCAATTGAGTTTTAACCATTAATTATTCAAATAATATATTAATTTTAAGAGTTAATATATTAAAAATAAACATATGAGCACTGAACTACTAAATAAAGCAGTAACATCATGCTTTGCAAAAATAGCAAGAGTTGATGGAAGTATTGGTAAAGAAGAAATAGATATTATTAATTCAAGTAAAATATTTAATAAATATAAGTATCAAGATCTTGAATCAATAAATACAAAAAATTTTTTTACTAAAATTCAATCTGAATATGGTGATATCATAAAAGAAAAATTAGATAAAGAAGAAAAAGATGAATTTGTAAATGATCTTGTTAGTCTTATAAAAGCTGATAATCAAGTTCATGATCATGAGTTTTTTCTATTAGGACATATTGCAAGTTGTATTGGAATCAATCCTAAAGAAGTTGGAGAAATAATTAAGAACAAAGGATTAAGTAATTCTAAATCTACAGGGTGGTTTTCCTGGTTATTTGGATAAAAAATTATTTTTTATCTTCGGATGTATCTTTTTCAATTTCTTTTTTTATTTCCTTAGATGCTTCTTTAAATTCTCTAATTCCTTTACCAAAACCTCGAAAAATTTCAGGAATTTTATTTGCACCAAAAAAAATAACTACAATTAATCCAATTATAATCCATTCCCATCCTCCTGGCATACCTAAAGCTAAAATTGTATTCATATTTTAAAATTATTTAGTAAATATAATAAAATCATTTCTTGATTATCCATTTTTCAGGATTCAACTTAATATTATTTTTCCATATCTGAAATTGTAATAGTGATACTCCATCAGAATTAGTCACAATATCTGCAATAACTTGACCTTTTTCAATAATATCATCTTTTTCAACTAATAGGTTTTTTAATTTTGCATATAAACTATAATAATCTCCATGATTTATAATAATAACATTATTCATTCCAGGAATAAATGCAACTGTTGATACTTTACCAGAAAAAACCGAATATACTTTAGACCCCTTTATAGTCTGAATATCTATACCATCATTTTTTACTTTAACATTTTTAATTACAGGATGAGGATGAACTCCAAATTTATTTGAAACAAAACCAGAATTTACAGGCCATATTAATTTTCCAATATTTGTTTCAAAAGCTTCTGTTAATTCTATTAAATCTAAATTCTCAACATTGCCAGACAACTTTGCTTTTTCATTCCTTATTACTTCTTTAATAAGATTATCTAATTGTTCTAATGAAATTTTCCTTTCTTTAAGCTCTTTTTTTATTTTTCTTTCCTTTTTACCTAAGTCTGAAATTGTTTTATTCTGATTTATTTTTAATTTTTGAAGTTTATTATTTTCAGTTACTTCTTCAGAAAGTAGTCTATTTTGTATTTTTTTTTCTTTAAGTAAACTATTTTTTTGATAATCTAATTCATTTGTGACTAACTCAATTTCATTAATCTGTTTCTTTCTTGATTCCGTATATTGAATAATATAACCTAATCTTCTAAAAAGCTGATTATAATTACTTGAAGAAAAAACATAACCTAACTTATCTAAAGATGACTTTGACTTATAAGAATAATAAATCATATCAGAATATTCGTATTTTAATACTTTAAGGTCTCTTGTTAAAGAAGAAATCAAATTACCTAATTCCATAATTTCTGAATTTTGAAATATGATTTCTTTTTTAAGATTAGAAATTAAGTCTAGTCTATTATTAATCTGTTTATTTATAACTTTTAATTTACCCGTAGTAACATTTTTGGATTTTTCTGTATCTCTTAAAATTTTTTCAGCTTCACTGATTTTTAAAAGATTCTTTTTTCTTTCTTGTTCTAGCTCTAATCTTGTTTGCTGACCATTTAATGAAATACTAAATATTAATAAAACTAATAGTAAATTAAATTTTCTTAATAACATATTTTGAAGGTATATTAAAAGAAAACTTTAGTGGTTTATTTGTTCTTTCAACTTTATTAAAATCAAAATTTACATTTGTAATAATTGGGACGGTACTATTATCCATATAACTTATAGAAGTATATGAATGTTTTATTGGAAATAATAGTTTACCTAAAGGTTTAAAGTTCTCATAGTCTACAGTTAATAAGTAATTTGTTAATTCATCAAATACTATTAGTTTTTCAATTTTTGAGGTTTTCATACTAATTATATTCTGAGTTTGAATTGATTCTTTTTGTTGAACAATTTTAAAAATATTTCCTTCTCGAACAATATTATCAGAATCTGTCATATCAAATAATAGATTTCCTGTAAGAATAGATTCAATTTGTTTAAAATCTAATTTGACTTTAAATTCTCTTTCAATTATTTCAGGAGTAGATATAATGACTTGCTTATTTACCCTATCTATCAATTTAAATTCATCTTTTGTTATTAAACCCCTAAAACCTTCAATTCCAAGAGCTACTCTAATTGAAAACCATATTTTTTCACCTTTTTTAATCCTAGTATTTAATGTAGCATTGATTAATTGGTTTTCACTTTTATATTGGAACTTTGACTTAGTAGATAAATATTCATAATCTATTTCATCAACTTTAAAATCTATAATATTAACATTAGTTGAATCCAATGGAATAAAATCTTTCTTACAAGATGAAAAAATTATAATAATTAAAAAAAGATATTTTCTTACCGACATTTTTTGTAAAAATAGCAATAAATATTACAAGATTATATAAGATTAAAATTTAGTTAATTCCCTTTAAAATCAGGGCATCTTTTTTCTAGAAAAGATTGGACACCCTCTTTAAAATCATTAGTATTTGTACACTCTGAAAACAATTGAATTTCTTTATCATATCCATTAATATTATTATCATAAAATGAATTAACTGATTTTATAACATTCTTTATTGCTATTGGACTCTTACGTTTAAAAATATTTATCAATTCTTCACATTTTAAAATTGCTTTTTCTTTATTTTCTAAAACATAATTCACCAAACCTAAACTTAAAGCACTTTTTGAAGAAATCATCTCAGCTGTCATCATTAATTCTAAAGCTTTAGTTTTACCTATTATCTGAGTAAGCCTCTGAGTACCTCCAAAACCTGGAATTAATCCTAGATTAACCTCTGGTTGTGAAAACTGAGCATTAGAAGTTGCAATTCTTAAATGGCAAGCAAGAGACAGTTCACACCCACCTCCAAGAGCATAACCATTTACAAGTGCAATAACAGGAATTTGCATATCTTCAATATTATTAAATAATTCATGTCCATTTTTAGCAAAATCGATTGAAAGTTTTTTATCAAGTTTAGTGAATTCTTTTATATCAGCTCCAGCAACAAAGGCCTTATCACCACTTCCCATAATTACTACTCCAAACATATTAAAAGAATTATTTTTAATAAACTCAAAACAATCTTTTAATTCTTCAATTGTGTTTTGATTTAAAGCATTCAAATTATTAGGTCTGTTAATCTCTATCTTATAATAATTTTTTTCTTTTAAAAAAAGAATATTCTTATATGTCTCCATTATTAATTTTTATTTTATCAGTCATTAACTCTACAGTTTCTTTCAAAAAAAAATTTGGTTTCCAACTCCAATCTTCTCTAGCATATAAATCGTCAATATTATTTGGCCAAGAATCTGCTATACCCTGTCTAAAATCTGGAGAATAATTAATCTTAAAATTTGGATTAAATTTTAATAATGCTTTAAAAATCATTTCAGGACTAAAGCTAAAAGCAGAAAGGTTATAACTTGATTTAATTCTTAAATCATTTAAATCTACACTCATTAATTCATAAATAGATCGTATAGCATCATCGATATAAATCATAGGAAGCATCGTGTCTTTTTTCAGAAAACAATTAAACTCTTCATTTTTAAATAATGAATAAAAAATGCTAACTGCATAATCTGTAGTTCCACCTCCTGGCAGAGTATTTGAGCTAATTATTCCTGGAAACCTAATACTTCTAATATCAGTCTGAAAATTATTATTATAGTATTCACACCATCTTTCTCCTGCTAATTTACTGATACCATAAACAGTTTTAGGTTCTTTAATTGAAAATTGATCTGTATTGTTTTTTGGTGTATTATCTCCAAAAACAGAAATTGAGCTAGGCCAAAAAACTTTTTTTACTAATTTTTTTTTAGCGATTTCAAGAACGTTAAATAATGAATTCATATTTATTTTCCAAGTCATAGAAGGGTCCTCTTCACCTTTAGCAGACAAGATAGCTGCTAAATGATATATTTCATCAATTTCATATTTCTTTACAACATTTTCTATATCATCATATGATAATGCATCTATTCTTTTATAAGTTAAACTAGATGAAGATTCATTTTTTATATCAGAAATAACAATATTTTCACTACTGAATTTTTTTGACAAAAAACTTGAAAGTTCAGTTCCAAGTTGACCTTCGGAACCAATAATTAATATTCTATTCACAATTGGGTTATTATAAAATAAATTTAATATATATATTTAATATTGCAATCTAACTAAAATTTTAAAATGTATAATAATTTCAAATCTCATCTTAAAGATGAAATAAAAAAAACAAAAGATTTAGGGCTTTATAAAGAGGAAAGAATTATAACTTCTCCTCAAGATTCATCTATAAATACAACTAAAGAAAAAGGAATAATTAATTTGTGTGCTAATAATTATTTAGGGCTTTCTTCTCATCCTAAAATTATAAAAGCTGCTAAAGATGCAATAGATACACATGGATATGGATTGTCATCTGTTAGGTTTATTTGTGGAACACAAGATATTCATAAGAAACTAGAAGATGAGATTAGTGATTTTTTAGGAACAGAGGATACTATACTTTATGCTGCTGCATTTGATGCAAATGGAGGAGTTTTTGAACCACTATTTGGGCCTGATGATGCAATTATCTCCGATGAACTAAATCATGCATCTATTATAGATGGAATAAGACTATGTAAAGCTGAGCGTCATAGATATAAGCATAATGATATGAAAGACTTAGAAGAAAAATTAAAACTAACTTCAAAGTCACGAGCAAGAATAATTGTAACTGATGGAGTATTCTCTATGGATGGCACTATAGCTCAACTTGATCAAATTTGTATGCTTGCTGAAAAATATAATGCTTTAGTATTAAGTGATGAATGCCATTCTTCAGGTTTTGTTGGTAAAAAAGGAAGAGGCGTGCATGAATTAAAAAATGTGATAGGTAAAATTGATATTATAACTGGAACTTTAGGTAAAGCATTAGGAGGTGCATCTGGTGGGTTTACATCAGGAAGAAAAGAAATTATTGACATTTTAAGACAAAGATCTAGACCATATTTATTTTCAAATACTTTAGCTCCCTCAATTGTAGGAGCTTCTTTAAAAGTTTTTGAAATATTAAAAAATAGTAATTCACTAATAAAAAAATTAAATACTAATACACTTTATTTTAGGAATAAAATGAAAGAAAATGGATTTGATATTAAAGAAGGAACTCATCCAATTGTACCAATAATGCTTTATGATGCTACATTAGCTCAAAATATGTCAAAAGCTTTACTTAAAAAAGGAATTTATGTAATTGGATTTTATTTTCCTGTAGTTGCAAAAGGAAAAGCAAGGATTAGAGTTCAAATTTCTGCTGCTCATACTATTCAACAGCTTGACAAAGCAATTAATGAATTTGAAAATGTAGGAAAAGATCTTAAAATAATTTAAGATTTATTTTGATTATCAGGTTTAAAATCTAAATACCTGACAAGATCTCTCCTTAAATCAACAACTGAAATCTTTTCTTTAATTTTTCCATTATAGAATGTTGATAATTGATTTGATTCTTCAGAAATAACAATTGAGAATGAATCTGTATCTTCTGAAATTCCAAATGCAGCTCTATGCCTTAATCCAAAATTAATAGGAAGTCTGTCACTATCAGATACAGGTAGTATACACCTTGCAGCTATAATTTTTTCACCATGAATAATTACAGCTCCATCATGTAAAGGTCCCTTTTTATTGAAAATTGATAAGAGTAATCTTTTTGAAATTTCTGCATTTAATATCTCGCCTGATTCAGCATAAAATTTTAAATCTGAATCTTTTGACACTACAATTAAACCTCCATTTTTATTCTCAGAAATTGTTTTACATGTTTCTGTAATTACAGAAATTAAATTTTTCCATTTTCCAATTTTTTGATTTGTAAAGAAAGGAAAAACTATATCAAAAATTTTTTGATCTTGAAAGTAATTTGTCTTTCCTAAAAATAATAAAAATCTCCTAATTTCCTTTTGAAATAAAATAATTACTGCAAGTACACCTACTCCCATAAATTGACCAAGAATGTTTGTCAACAATTCCATCTCAGATGCACGGACAACTAAATAAAATATATATAAAATTAAAAAACCAAAAAAGATTCTAATTGCCACACTTCCTCTAAGTAATCTATATACATTATATAACAAAAAACTAACAAAGAGTATATCAATAATATCTATTAATCTAACTTCTAAAAAACCTATATTAAAAAGTTCAATCATATACTAATTTAGTATTAATGCATTTTCTTTAACATCATGAACTCTAAGTATGTGAGCTCCATTATCTACTGCAATTTTATTTAACTTTATTGTTCCATTTAAAGAATTTCTATCAGATGATCCAAACTTTTTCTTTACAAAAGATTTTCTTGATAATCCAACTAAAATTGGCAAATTAAATTTATTCAATAAAGAAAGATTTTTTAATATATCATAATTTTGATTATAATCTTTAGCGAATCCAAATCCTGGATCGAGAATTATATCATTAATACCAAATTCATTTAAAATTTCTATTTTTTTTGAAAAAAATAGCATTAGCTCTGCCATTAAATTTTTATAATTTGATTTTAAATTCATAGTTTTTGGAGTTCCTCTAAGATGCATTAGCACATATGGTGCTTTATATTTTGATATTATTTTATACATATTAGAATCATAACTACCACCAGACACATCATTTATAATACTAGCACCTTCATCCAATGCTCTCTTTGCAATTTCAGCTCTAAATGTATCTACAGATATAATAATATTTGGAAAAATTTTAATGGAGTCCTTAATTACATCTTTAATTCTATTCCATTCATTAGAAATTGAAATAGAATCAGAACCAGGTCTTGTTGAACAGCCTCCTATATCTATTATAGAAGCACCATTTTTTATCATATATTCAATTTTCTTAAGAGCTTTTTCATTAGAATTATATTTTCCTCCATCAAAAAAAGAATCTGGAGTCATATTTATAATGCCCATTATTAGTGGCTTATTAAAAGAAAATAACTTACCATTTAAATTAAAATTACTTTTGATAGATAAATAGTCAGTTTTTAAGATTGATTTCATATTTTTGAAAAAATAAAATATAATTTGAGAACATCTACAATAAGTGAATATAAAAATATTATAGATTCTTGTAAAGATATATATTTAAAAAAATCAAAAGACTATGGTTCCGCATGGAGAATATTAAGACTACCTTCAATTACTGATCAAATATTTATAAAAGCTCAAAGGATAAGAACAATACAAGAAAAAAATAAAAAGAAAGTTGATGAAGGTATAGAAAATGAATTTATAGGTATAATAAATTATTGTATAATGGCAATAATACAATTGGAGATGGATAATGATATAATAGAGATTCCTATAAATAAATTAGAAATATTACATGATAAATATAGTAGAGAAACTATGAAATTATTAGAAAATAAAAATCATGACTATGATGAAGCATGGAGAGAAATGAGAGTTAGTTCAATGACAGATATCATACTTATGAAACTCTATAGAACAAAACAAATTGAAAGTAACAGTGGAAAAACAATAATATCTGAAGGTGTAAAGGCTAATTATCAAGATATTATTAATTATTCTGTATTTTGTTTAATTAAACTCTTAAATAAATAATGAAAATTATATATACTTTATCAAGATATTTAGTTGGTGTCTTATTTATATTTTCTGGTTTGATAAAAATAAATGATCCAGTTGGAACTCAAATAAAACTAGAAGAATATTTTGAGGTATTCAGCTCTGATTTTACTCCTCTATTTGAATACTTAGTCCCTTTAGCCTTATTTCTTTCTGTTATTTTATGTACACTTGAAGTTATAATTGGAATAGCTCTTATTTTAAATTATAGAATGAAAATAACAAGTTCTATTCTGCTGTCTTTAATAGTATTTTTTACTTTTCTTACATTTTATTCTGCATACTTTAATAAGGTTACTGACTGTGGGTGTTTTGGAGATGCAATAAAACTTACTCCATGGGAATCCTTTACTAAAGATATAATTCTCTTATTATTTTCTTTAATTATTTTCTTTTTAACTAACAAATTCAAACAAGAAAAAGGGTTTTTTTATATAAAAATATTAGACTATAAAAATTCTTCTATTAGAGATGGAGTAATTGTTTTTACTACTTTAATATGTCTTATAATTAGCTTTACTGCTATTAATTTTCTTCCATTTATTGATTTTAGAGCATATAAGATTAATAATGATATTATATCACTAATGGAGCCTAGTGAAGATTTAAAATATTCCTATGTTATGGAAAAGAATGAAAAAGAGTATGAATTCGATATTTACCCTAATGACGAAACCTATACATTCAAAGAATTAAAACTTTTAAATCCTGAAGCTCAAGCTAAAATTACAGACTATAGTTTATGGGATGACGATAAAGAATATACAAAAGAAAGCTTAAAAGGAAATAAATTATTTATTATAATTCATAGCGTGAATAATATAGATGCAAAGTTAATAAATAAAATAAAAAAATTGACCAGTATGGTATCCTTTTGGGTTGAACCAGTAATTATCACATCTAATGAACCAAAATCTTTTAATCAATTTCTTAAAAAGAATGATATAAAGTTAAAGTATGTTTATGGTGATGCTACGGTTTTAAAAACTATTATTAGATCTAATCCTGGATTTTTTCTATTAAGAAATGGCTTTGTAAAAGGCAAATGGCATTATAACAATATACCTGATCCTAAGGAGGTATTAAAAAAAGTAGGTATTAATTCATAAATCATAGAGTGAAAAATTTTTTTTTATTAGGTATGCCAGCATCTGGAAAATCTACTATTGCTAATTATATTTCTGAAAAAACTAATCTATATAAAATTGATTTAGATGAAGAAATTGAAAAGTATTGTGAAGCGTCTATTATTGATATTTTTAATAAAGAAGGAGAAATATATTTTAGAAAAATCGAATCTCTAATATTAAAAAAAATAATTTTGGAAAAAAAAAATTATATACTATCAACAGGAGGAGGCTCTCCTTGTTATAATAATAACCTTAAAATCATATTAAAAAATGGAATATCTATTTTTATAAATACACCTATATCTACTATAGTCGAAAGGATTATAAAAAATACAAATAGACCAATGTTTAAGAATAAAAAAGATATAAAAAGTAAAATAAATGATTTGTATCAAACAAGATTAAGTTTCTATAATCAATCAGACTATACAATCTCAAAAAATTTTAAAAAAGAAATATTATCTATTATTAAAATTCAATCCTAATGATAATAAAATAGAATTTTTATCTATATCAGCTTGAATAATAGGTTCTTTCCCATTATATGAATAAGGTCTTAACTTTTCAATATAACCACTTGATATATAAGTTATATCAATACTAAAACTTTTATTAGTATAACCAATTCCTATACTTTTTTTAACTCTACTATTATCTATACTATTTATTTGTTGATATGCGTTATTATGAGCGTCATTTAAGAAATTATAACCTAATCTAATATAAAAATCATTATACCTCCCTTCTATACCTAATCTATAGTTTATTGCTAAAGACTTATATATTTCAGTTATTTCCCTGTTATCATAAAATGGATCAAAATCATATGATTGAATTCTTCCAGAAGAATAATTAATTAGATCAATATCTGTCGTTATAAATCCAAACTTTTTATAAAAAAAGGAAGATCCTATACTAAACTTAGATGGAGTAATAATTTTATACTTAGAAATATTTTTAGCAGTTGAAGATACTGTTTTTTGTAAAGTAGTATCTTCAGGTTCAAAATAGTAATTAAAATAATTTGTCTCTAATTCACTATAGCCCTCCTCATTAAGATTCATAGCAGTTTTTGAAGTATAACTTATTCCAATATTTAATTGATTTATTGGTTTAAAGATTATTCCAACAGATGTTGAGACTCCAGCACCACTAATTTTTAAAAAATCATTCAAATATAAATAATCAAGTATACCTTCACTTTCCCACTGATTTTCAACTAAAATTTCAAACTCACTCTCACTATAATATCTATCTCTAATGTACCTGAAAGAATATATATTAAGCCCACCACCTAAATAAATTTTATCCTTAATATTTATTCCAGTAGAAAATGAAAACTGACTAATATTTCCACTGGTTTCAATAGTTTCATCTTGAAGAGGATATCCACCCACGAAAGAATAATATGTGTTATTTAAATTAGAAACTGGATTTAAGAGATAGTGGTCATATGCTTCTTGAAGAATTCCTATGCCTTGAATAGGAGAAGAATTTGATAATTGAGCAAAAGGAATATCTTGAGCTTCATTAAGAAAATAATCTATAATTGAATTATTATTATTAAACCCTTTATATCTAATAAAACTTCCAAAGTCTTTTTTAATTTTATATGAAAAACCAAAACTTATTCTTGGACATTCATAGCATGAATAATAATCATTTTTCTTAGGTTGAAAAACTATTGCAATATTATTTAATTTATTAGTACTTTTTTTAAGTTTAATTTTATCATAATCATTTCCTGTAGACCTACCACTTATCCATTCAGAATTAGAATTTATTTTATTAAACTCATAACCAAATGAAAATACTGATTTATTAAAAAATCCTAAACCAGCTGGATTACCTGATATTGAGCTTATATCTCCACCCAAAGATGTTTGAGCACTACCAAGAGCCTGAATCCTTGCAGATCCACCATCAAAAGAATAAGCAAATCTCGATATATCACTATAATATCCGTACTGAGCAAAAGTATATGAGAAAGGACAGAGATATAGAATGCTTAATAAAGTATAAAGCCTCATATCATTTTTTTAATAAAATTTCGTGCTAATTATTTCCGCTACCTCTAGATGATCCTCCACTACTACCTCCAGATACAGCACCTCCACCACTTGAAGATCCACTAGAAGACCTAGAAGTTCCACCACCACTGCTAAAACTTCTAGATGAATTTGAAGAAGTTGAAGTAGTACCATTGCTAAAGCCACTAACCCCACCTTGACCTCTATTGGATCCAGAAGATTGAAAAGTTGATGGTCTTGAATAATTTGGATTTCTTCCATCACTAGAGCCATCATAAACTCTATTAGTACCAATAGATCTAGAATTTGATTGATTATTGACTTCATTAATTAATGAAAGCCTATCGTAAGATCTTCTCATGCTATTAGATGATTTTCTAGAATTAAATTCTTGAGATACTGAACTTCTAATTCCTAACCTAGAAACATCAGAATCTATATTTCCACTATTCTTACCTCTAATATATTGATTTTGAGTAATGCCTTTAATTGACTTTTCCGATGACTCTATATTAGACATAGTTATACCACTTCCTCTTCTAGTTATTTTTATACCTCGAACAGTTAAATTTTCACCATTCATTTGAGAATTTCCTCTACCGTTTCTAGGGCCTCTAACTTTAGTTTCATCAGATCCAGGATTAGCATTAGGGTTTGGATTATACACTATGTTAACATGGTTACCAAAAGAATTACTTCCACCTCCATAATTATATCCATACAAACTATTACTTCGTCCACAAAATCCTGCAATACAACGTCCCATACCATAACTTAGATCATAACTACCCCAAAAATCAATTGGTGACATATGTGGAAATAAGCTGGAATAATATGGATTAGAAAAAAAATCAATAGCAAAAAGTGGATTGAAAGAAAGAGCTCTTAAAAGCATTCTTCTTTGTGTTAAACTATTTATTCTTTCATACGAAAAAGGATCAAAAATTCTATAATTATATAAATAAGGGCTATATGACATAGAATTAAAAAATCTTGATTTATTATTTTTATTAGATTTAACATATAAATTGTCTCTATTATACTTTAGGGATTTAAGAGTAACATCTAACCTACTAGCTTTAAGAGAAGTTTTGTACTTATTTAGAATTAAAGGGTCAATATTTTTAGAAGCATCATAATCAGATAAGTTCTTTCTATAATTTTTAAGGATTACATCTGCTGGAGTAACATTTTTTTTCTTAGCTTTAACTTTATTGACTCTATCATCACTATTAAAATACATGTCATCTCTTTCTTGTGAAACAGAATTAAATGATACTATAATCATTAATAAGAACGATAAAAGATTTAATATTTTCATAACATTTAGTGTTTTAAAGTTAAAACAATTGCCCTAACCAATTCAATATACTCATATTTAACTTTAAATCATTAAAATATATGTTTTTAATTCTTAGCTATAAAGCTTAAAATTGTAGTAAAATTATATAATCATGAGTATAGGACTACCTAATAAAAATACAGATTTTTCAGCTTGGTATAATGAATTAGTTAAAAAAGCAGATTTGGCTGAAAACTCTTCAGTAAGAGGTTGTATGATCATCAAACCTTATGGATTCTCTATTTGGGAAAAAATGCAAAGTACCTTAGACTCCATGTTTAAAAAAACTGGACATCAAAATGCATATTTTCCATTATTTATACCTAAATCATATCTAAACAAAGAAGCTGATCATGTTGAAGGTTTTGCCAAAGAATGTGCTGTAGTTACGCACTATAGATTAAAAAATGATAAAAATTCAAAAGGTTTAATAGTTGATCCAGATGCCAAACTTAAAGAAGAACTTATTGTAAGGCCAACATCAGAAACTGTTATATGGAATACATATAAAAACTGGATTCAATCCTATAGAGATTTACCGCTTTTAATAAATCAATGGGCTAACGTTGTTAGATGGGAAATGAGAACACGATTATTTTTAAGAACTACAGAATTTTTATGGCAGGAAGGACATACAGCTCATGCTACAAAAGTTGAAGCTCAGGAGGAAACAATAAAAATATTAAATATATATTCTGATTTTCTAGAAAATACAATGGGAATACCAGTTTTAAAAGGAACAAAATCAGAAAATGAAAAATTTGCAGGAGCAGTAGAAACTTATTGCGTAGAAGCTCTAATGCAAGATGGAAAAGCATTACAAGCTGGTACATCACATTTTCTAGGTCAAAATTTTGCTAAGGCTTTTGATGTACAATTTGCTACTTCAGAAGGTAAAAAAGAATATGTTTGGGGAACATCGTGGGGAGTTTCAACTCGATTAATAGGAGCATTAATTATGGCACATTCTGATGATAAGGGTCTTGTTTTACCACCAAACTTAGCTCCAATACAAGTAGTTATGATACCTATCTTTAATAATGAAGAAGAGTATAAAAAAATAAATGAGATTTTAAAAGATATTAGTAAAAAATTGGATGATAGAAAAATCACATATAAAATTGATGATAGAAAAAATAATAAGCCAGGTTGGAAATTCGCTGAATATGAATTAAAAGGGGTTCCAATTAGACTAGCCATTGGACCTAAAGACTTAGAAAATAACTCAATAGAAATTGTTAGAAGAGATACTTTATCAAAGGAAATTTGTGATATTAATATAATTGATAATAAGATTTCTAAATATTTAATTGAAATACAAAAAAATATTTATAAAAAAGCAAATGATTTTAAAACTGAAAATTCTCATACTCCAACAAATTATGAAGATTTCAAAAACACTATTAAAAATAAAGGAGGATTTATCTATGCTCACTGGGATGGAACTTCAGAAACTGAAGAAAAAATTAAAAAAGAAACCAAAGCAACAATTAGATGTATTCCTATTAACATAGAAAAAACCCCAGGAAAATGTATTTATTCAGGAAAAAAATCAAATCAAATGGTAGTATTTAGTAAATCATATTAAAATGGAAATTTTTAGCATTGGTGTTTTATTAGTAATTGGTATCCTATTAGTTCTTATTGAAATTTTATTTATACCCGGAACTACAATTTTTGGAATTTTAGGATTAATTTCAATTGTAATATCTAATTACTTAACATTTAATTTTTTTGGATCAGAAATAGGAATTATTTATACATCTATAACTTCTATACTAATATTTATCAGCATTATATATTCATTAAAAACAAATTCATGGAGCAGATTAGCATTAATAAAAACTAATACAACAAAAATAAATGAATATAAAAATAAAAATCTAAAGATAGGAGATGTTGGGTTAACGCTATCCTCATTAAAACCATATGGAAAAGCTTCGTTTTCAAATATTAATTATGAAGTAAAATCTGAAGGAAATTTTATAGAAGAAAACAATAAGATAAAAATTATCGATATATTCGAGGGAAAAATAATAGTTATAAAAATTAAATAAAAGATTATGGTTCTAACAACTCTAGCAATTCTTGGACTTACTATTCTAGTATTTGTATTTCTTTATTTTGTCCCAGTTAACTTATGGATTACTGCTGTATTTTCTGGCGTAAGAATAGGACTTCTTGAGCTTGTTTTTATGAGAGTAAGAAGAGTTCCACCTTCAATAATTGTTAACTCACTTATCACTGCGACAAAAGCTGGACTAACTATTAAAGATGATGCTCATACTTCAGAGCGAAAATTACAAGGAGCTGATTTAGAAACACATTATTTAGCTGGTGGTAATGTTCCTCAAGTTATAACTGCATTAATTTCTGCTGAAAAAGCTAATATAGAATTAACATTTAAGCAAGCAACCGCTATTGATTTAGCTGGAAGAGATGTTTTCGAGGCTGTAACAATGTCTGTAACTCCTAAAGTTGTAAACACTCCAAATGTATCTGCAGTAGCTGCTGATGGAATTCAACTTATTGCAAAAGCTAGAGTAACGGTAAGAGCAAATATTTCACAACTAGTGGGGGGAGCTGGTGAGGAAACAATACTTGCTAGGGTTGGTGAAGGAATTGTATCATCAATAGGTTCTTCAATTACCCATAAAGAAGTATTAGAAAATCCTGACAAGATATCAAAACTGGTATTAGGAAGAGGATTAGATGCAGGAACTGCTTATGAAATACTTTCTATTGATATAGCTGATATAGATATAGGAAAAAATATAGGTGCTATACTACAAACTGATCAAGCCGAGGCTGATTTAAAAGTTGCTGAAGCAAAAGCTGAAGAAAGAAGAGCTATGGCAGTTGCTGAAGAACAAGAAATGATTGCTAAAGCTCAAGATGCAAGAGCAAAAGTTATTTTAGCAGAAGCTGAGATTCCAAAAGCAATGGCTGAAGCATTTAAAAAAGGTAATTTAGGAATTTTAGATTATTATAAATTTCAGAATATTCAAGCAGATACAGAAATGCGTGAAAGTATTGCTGATAATAAGCCTAAAGGAACTGGTAAGTCTGATAAGAGTAAATCTGAACAATAATAACATATTATTAAACTTAAGAAATAATAACATTTAAATTATTAATAATGATTTAAATGTTATTAACAAGTTAATAATTGTTCAAAAAATCCTCCTATTTCTTTTTCTTTATCAATAAAATGTATTTCTAAAATCCAATCTCTCTCATTTCCATTTTTATCCAAATCAAACATATTTACATTATTATTAGGATGAACATAATTTGTCTTATCTTCCTTATCTAATTTTTCATGAGGGAAATGACCAATTAAGTGCCCAGCTATTTCTCCACCAAAATCCCATCCATACTTCTTAGCGGACAAAACAGCATATTCAAATAGTTGAGATCCTGTTATTTCTTTTTTTGAATCAAAATATAACTTACAATCGTCCCAAGCTAAAGATATATCTTTCTTTAACTTTAATTTTAATTTATCACTCCCAAGAACATATGTTCTACCATAATCTGCCTCCCATTCTTCAAAAATAGGACCAAAATCAATAAATAAAATATCATTGTCTTTAATTATTAAATTTTTAGGATTTTCATTATAAGGTTTAAGTGTATTTTTACCAGCTCTTATAATTCTCTTATGCCAATATTTTTTTATACCAAATAACTCGAAAGCTAAATTAAATATTTCACTATTTAATTCTTTTTCAGACTTCCCAGGAATGATTAAACCTCTATTTTCAATTTCATTAAATAGATTAGCAGCTTTTTTTTCTGCTTCAATTAAGTTTTGTTTAATATCATTCATTTTATTATTTTAAATTTAAAAAAAAAGCCCCTTAAAAGGGGCCTTTATAAAAAATAAAAGTCTGGCAACGACCTACTCTCCCACCAGTAACAGTAGTACCATCGGCGCTATAGGGCTTAACTTCTCTGTTCGAAATGGGAAGAGGTGGACACCTATGCAATAGTCACCATAAAATCTTAATATCGTAACACAATGCGAATAATGTAGAATTAATTATATAAAACAGTTTATGAAGGAAGTTACGGGTAATTAGTACTGCTCAGCTTTGACATTTCTGTCTTTACACTTACAGCCTATCAACGTCCTAGTCTTGAACGTCCCTTAAAAGAAGCCTCATCTTGAGTGGAGCTTCGCACTTAGATGCTTTCAGCGCTTATCTCTTCCAAACGTAGCTACCCGGCGGTGCAGTTGGCACCACAACCGGTACACTAGAGGTTTGTCCAACTCGGTCCTCTCGTACTAGAGTTAGGTTCTCTCAAGCTTCTAACGATCACAACAGATAGGGACCGAACTGTCTCACGACGTTCTGAACCCAGCTCG
>TARA_B110000438_G_scaffold6883_1_pt1 | contig 29464 bp, 28 predicted proteins | sample TARA_B110000438 | Tara Oceans TARA_B110000438 (sample SAMEA4398413) | marine metagenome | biome: Polar Biome; feature: [MES] marine water layer (ENVO:01000295) within the mesopelagic zone...; material: water (ENVO:00002006), including particulate matter (ENVO:01000060) such as...... | reverse complement strand
AATTTTTAGGTTTAATCTTTCCATATTTTAGATTTTCATACTTTTCCCAAATAGTCTCGCCGGAAGCTTGCTGAAAACGGAATGCAAATGACAATGCATCATCGAATGAATTACCAGAAAATTCCTCATGACTATAATATTCATCAATCCATCCAATAAATTCTTGCATTCCAGTCTGTTCTACCTGATCAAAAATCCCATAGATCATTTCAGCTTTATTATCATAGTACCATGTAGTTACTGAATCATAACCTAAATCTTTAATCATTTTTTGATGAGTGTCATATACCTGTGTGAGATATGAAAATAAGAAAATATCTTTTTCTTTTTTATCAAGAGTCTTCCAATAGACAGCAATAGCATTAGGTCCGGGTTCAGATTTATTTTCCTGAGCGCTTAAAAGCAACATTGTGCAAATCATTGTTAATATTAGTTTCATACTAGTCTTCTTGTTTTGTTGTTTCAAACTCAGCTATCATTTCTTCAAGCTTATCAATGGCCTCATTTTCCGAAACCTTGCCACGATTTTCACCTTGATAATACAAATGTCCAGAACCTTTACCAAATGCGATTCCTAAATCTGTATGTGTTGCTTCACCAGGTCCATTTACGGCACATCCCATTAAAGCTACGGTCATTGGTGTTTTTACATTTTGAAGTTTATCTTCCATTTCACCTGCAATTTTAAATAGATCTACTTCCAATCTACCACAAGTTGGACATGCAACAATCGTTACGCCTTTACTTGCCAATCCAAGTGATTTTAAAATTTCAAAACCTACTCTTACTTCTTCAACAGGATCATCAGTTAAACTAACTCTAATTGTATCACCAATACCTTTTGCTAATAATGCACCAATACCTACAGATGATTTTACTGAACCAGATTTTGTTGGCCCAGCTTCTGTAACACCTAAATGAAGCGGATAATCAAATTGTTTTGAAAATAATTCATAAGAATCCATCATAAGATTTACATCAGATGCTTTAAGTGAAACAATAATATCATTAAAATCATTCTCTTTGCAAATATCTATATGTCTTGAAGCACTTTCAACCATTGCTTCAGCCGTTGGAAAACCATATTTATCAATTAAATCTTTTTCAAGGCTACCTGCATTTACTCCTATTCTAATTGGTATATTTGCTCCTTTAACTTTGTCAAGAACTTCTTTTACACGTTTTTTGCCACCAATATTACCTGGATTAATTCTAATCTTATCTGCACCTGCATCTACGGATTCTAGTGCCATACGATAATTAAAATGAATATCAGCCACTAAAGGAACATTCATTTCTTTTTTAATTTCGTAGAGTGCATCAGCTGCTGGTTGATCAGGAACAGTTATTCTTATTATTTGACATCCGGCTTCTTCAAGTCGCTCAACTTCTTTCAATGTGGCTTTAACATCATGAGTTTTAGTCGTAGTCATTGACTGAACAGTTATTGCGTGATCACCACCAACAATGAGGTTCCCTACTTTAACTTCTTTTGTTTTCTTACGTTTTATCATGAATTACAACAGTTAAAATTACTACGGGCTAACCATCAAAAGGATCCTTCAAATATTGTTTTGACAATAAAATTACATGAGAAAAATTATCCAATTTTATACATTTCCTATAGTACTTACGCGCTTCTACTCGATTACCTCTCTTGTCCATTATTTGTGCTTTTAAAAAATAAGCCTCTCCAAGAAACGCATCGAGTTCAGCAAAGTAATAATTAATGCATTTATCTAGATATTCAAGAGCTTTTTGATCATTACCAATTAAATAATAATAATATCCCCAAAGATAGTTTATATATGATCCAAATCCCCTTTGGTGTCGTGGCTTTTGTTTATAAAGAGTATTATTTAAATCATCTAATAAAGGTTTTGATGAAGTCAAATCACCACTTTGCAAAAGGCTAACAACATAATGAATTTTATAATCATAATTATTCGGAAATTCTTCAATAAGCTGTTTACTAACTTCCAATCCTCTTTCAATGTCTACATCAATAAATTGATAAATATAAGATAAAACACTCAACGATTCAGTCCAAGCCCAAGGACTTAGGCTTGCTGCAATTTCCATTTTTCTTATACCTTCTTCTCTAGATGCTTCGAGTCCAAAATATTCAGCTCCAGTCTTAACTAGTACATTACTTAGTCCTGCATAATATTCTACAATTCCTATTGGTAATTTTGCATCAATCAAAGTAGAGTCAAGTGCAGCTGCTTTTTGAATTATACGAAAGCCCTTATAAGCAGAAAAAAAAGTCGAAATCCACTTCTTTTGACCTAATAAAGTGCGGGCTTTTAGACCTATTGTACAGCCATAGTAAAGAAGATATTCAGGGTTTTCTGGATAGAGTGTTAAAAGTGAATCATATACTGATTCTATTTCATCTAAATTTTTATTAAAATTTGAATAAATTTCTTCTAAAGGTAACTCAGCTTCATCTTTTCGCCAATGTGCAGCTGCCCATGCAATATGTACACCAGGATGATCAGGGTAATCTTTCCTCGCCTTTGCAAGAATTTCAATACTTCTTTCATATTCATAATTATAGAAGGCATTTCCACCTTCACGTACAATTTTGTCTCCAACATGTTGTGCGTAAAGGATAAATGAAAATGGAATTAAAAGAAAGATAAACTTCATTTTTCGTTGTGATGTTATTTGCTAGAACAAGAAACCTAGCTTGCAGTTTTACCAGCAAGTAGAAGCCAACCACGTGAATCATTATTAACAGGGTTTAATTCCATTGAACGTGACCAAGCTGCTTTAGCTAACCCAGTTTCTTTCATCTTCCAATAGGTAATCCCTAATCCAAGATAATTATCAGCACTTGTTGGTCTTAATTCGATGGCTTCTTGAAAAGCAGTAAGCGACTCTCTATACATACTTTTATTTCTATAATATCCACCTAATGTATTCATTGAGCCCGGCAACCAAGCTCCTGAGTTTTTGTTAACGCTTAGTGCTTTACGAAAAGAAGTTTGGCCAAGGCTAGATTGACCATTTCGATTATATTCCACTGCTAGTATATAATATGCCTGAGGCAATAAAGCTTTCACTTCAATATTATGTGGGTCATAATGTAGCAAGTCTTCCAAAGATGAGGCAGCTCTTCCCCATTCACTGCCTTTAAAATAACTTAAACCTTGCTTGAACCTTGATTTAGTATCAGATGGATCTATTCGAATTGCATCACCATATGTTAAGGCAGCATATATATGTTTTCCCTGACCAAAGTAAAGATTAGCTAAGGCTACATAAGATTCTTGATGTCCTGGGTCTTTTTTAATTGATTCTTGGTAGCTAGCTTTTGCTTTTTCCAAATTACCCATACCTTCAAAAGCCATACCTTTAAGAAAGGTAAAACCACTTTGTTTTGGGAACATATCTTGTCCCCCTTGAGCTAACTTAGCTGCATTTTCAAAATTTCTTTCATCTAAACTTTTTCGAATAGATTGCATTCTTCTCGCTGGCCCATTAGGGTCTTTTTTAGCTGATTTAGTCAAAATATCGTTTGATAATGAACGGTTTTCAGTAGTTCCAAATAAAGTTGCCATCATTTCGATTGTTGCTCTATGATTAGGTTGAACATCTAATGCTTCATCAAATGAATGACGTGCTTTTGTCATTTGACCAAAGCGCGAATAAAACGACCCTAAATGGAAATGTGCATTGGCATTTATTGAATGTTGGGAAGCCATTTTTAAATAAATTTCTTTTGCATATTCAAATTGGCCATTTGCTTCATAATGACGAGCTAGATCAATTTGTTTTCTAAAATCATTTGGCTCTGATTTTGCAGCTTTTTCTAAATCTGAGGTTGATGGAGAAACACGCATTGTTGCTCGTTTAATTTTTTTTGAATTTTTATTATCAATAAAACTTGTTGCTTTAGCTAAATTCCTTGAACTTAGTTCAAACCCTTCAGCAATATTATAAATATCATTCGCATATTTTACAGGACTAATCATCGGGATATCTGATAATTTAGGAACAACTGCTTTCGTTGTTTTTGAAGCAATATTCATTCCACTTTTTCTCAAAATAGATTGTAATTGCTGTATTTTCTTCTTGTTAGATGCGGATGAATTTAATTGGTATGCTTTTTGAAAATCTTTTAAAGCACCTGCATAATTTTTCTTCTTGGCTTTAGAGTTACCACGTTTACTATATGCTGAAGCTTGCGCAACTTGCTTTTTTGAAGGATTTTTAGAAGATTTCTTACTACCCTTTTGTTTTTTTGAGAGAGAAGTTAATTGCTGCACTCTCTTTTTATAACTTGAATTGGGATTGAGTTTAAATGCTTTTTTATAATCAGAAAGAGCGCCTGCATAATTTTTTTTCTTAGCTTTTGCACTGCCTCTTTTAGCATATTTTGACGCTTGCGAGGGATTCTTTTTCTTAGATTGAGCTTGGACAATGGCAGACTGATTGGCTACTGGTAATATCCCTGCCAGTGATATAGTTAGGATTAATCGTGTTGTCCAGAGGTAAATCAAACGCATGATTGTTAGTTGAATTTACAACATACTAACTTTATAGAAAGGGCTATTTTAACGAAAGCCAGAGAGAGGAACCCATTTAGATTTAATTCCTCCTCCATTACCAGACTCTGTCCAAGCAAAAAATAATTGATCATCAACTATTTCCATTTGTGGATACCCTGATACACGACCTGGTTCTATCTCAGAAATAATTCGTGGCTCTAGCATTTCTCCATTTTTTGAAACTATTCTAGATAAAATATTTGTTGTCATATCAGATGTTTCAATCCAGCTAACCATGACTTCCTTATCATTTATCCAAACCAAATCAACACGACCAATTGGCTGAGATACATCAACTCGAATTGGCGCTTCAAAAGAAGCACCTTCGTCATTGGAAAAAGCTACATTTACAGAAGGTGTCGAGTTAGGTGAAGTATACCAAGCAACAGCTGTTTCATTACCAAAGGATGCTAACATGGGGCCATTAACAGGGCAACCAGCAATTTCCCAGCCATCATTATTAACAGCGTAAGGTTCATACCATATTCCATTTGAATACCTAATAATATTGATATCTCTTATTTCATTTATAGAACGGTTACGGTAAGCGATTAATAAAGAACTAGCTGTTTTTGTAGTTGATGTTGGACAGCATTCACAAACCATATCATCCATTTGCATTTCCCAATTAAGACCGCCATTTGAGGCAAAAGTTGTCCGATAAAGGTTCATAGATCCATATCCATTACCATTATGACCCTCACCCATATTTCTAGCATCAAGCCAAACCAAACCTAGTTGATTATTTAAATTTTGGAAGAAAGAAACAAAACCATGTTCTCCTTTTACACCATCTCGATGTGGAGTTTCAGGTTCTGTCCAACTATTTCCACGGTCGTATGAAGCAACAACTTTTATATCATAATCATAAGAACCCTGGCCAGTTTTTTGTAACCAATGTGCAGAAATAGTATCACCTCCAAAATGATATATAGATGGAAAGTCAGCCCAATTCACAAAATAATTTTCACCAGCTGTAATTATTTTAGCACTAGACCACTTTTCGTCAGAAAATTCTGACCATTTTAAGGCCCAATTAAGAGAATCAGTTTTTTCAAACCAAGATACTAGAAGTCCATTATCTTGAGTTGAAACAACTCGAGGGTAGCGGCTACCTTCTGAAAAAAATGGATGAGGAAAATCAGATGTTGAACATCCAAAATAAAAAAGAAATATGAAAATAATTTTTTTCATTTTTTTATCAAGTTTTTTAGGTGCAATTATTTACGTACGCACATTAGTTTATTTATCTTCAGGAAATTTACAACAAATTTCTAACTTAGCATATGCTTGAGGATCAGCGTTTTTATCATTGACATTATAGCCAATGGAAGTAATGGCTTCTTCAATTGATGAGATATCAAGTATTGATGCTTTATAGGTAACTTTTCCAGATTTATTTTTTAAATCTACTTCGATTTTTTTGACACCATCCAATACTGCTACTGCTTCTTCAACATTAATGGAACACATCATACACTGCATAGACTTTAATTTCAATTCTGCAGTTTTTGTATCTCCACTGCAACCCATTATAAAGCATATAGCTAAAATTATTATATTAGATTTCATTTTATTTACCCTCTTTAATTTTATTTAGTTTGACAAATCATTTTTTAAAATACAAACCCAATGGCTGTTTGGATTATGATTCCATTTGATAAACCGTATTTATCTACAGATTCACTTACTGGAATCTTCAAATCAATTCTAGCCATAATACCTTCTCTATAAAGAACTACTATGGGGCCACTAAAAAGACGTAAGTCACTATTTCCATCCTTATCAGATTTCATTTGTAAGGTTCCATCCCACATAAGAAATAATCCACTATTAGACTCATTTTTATGGATTGGATGCCATCCAAGATTTACATCTAAACCTACCATTGAAGAACCATCTTCAAACGACCAACCATAAATGTCATAGAGTTGGTAATAGGCGAAATTCTCAGAACTATAGGATGTGCTTAAACCATAACCGCCCTTGCTTTTAATGATGTTTGAATCATCACCTGTCTTTAATCTGATTTGAGGTGTAATACCAAAATTGCCAGTTGATCGTTTGAGATTAAAATATTTCTTTAACGGTAATGCAAGGACAAGATCTCCCAAACCTCTTTCTCGTTTGATAGGATCACCCCCATCAATGAGTTGCGTTTCATTCTTTACTTTATGATAAGGTAATTTGAAGGTTGCTCTAATAGAGCGCTTCCAAGTATAAACACCTTCGAACCATGTGGTACTTCGATAATAGCTTAAATCGGATTTATTGGATTCAGCAGATAATAGTTTATCTGAACCCAACATTTCATATCTGAACTGGAATCCCCAGCCGCCAGCCCATCGAGGAGCCATATCCATAACGGGTTGATGAGCCCATAGCATATCCAATAAAATGTATATTAACATACTTTTTTTCATAATATTAACTATAGATTTAAATATACCAATATTGGGACCAATGCATAGGCGAAAAATGCTCCAAGGGCCAACACAGTCGAAGAAATATAGAACATACGTTTATTAAAACGGCCAGTGATATCACATCCATCTTCACCAACATCTACATCGCAAGCTACTTCTTGATTGGGCTTGAAAACCATATAACCATTGATTGAAATAAGTATGGTGGCAACCCCAAATATCCATTCTTTATACATTGACAAAGGAATCAAAAATGGAAAGACAGACAACATTGAACTAACTGCGGCTCCTCCTGCAATAGTTGCAACCACAGCTGGTAGAACACAACATAGTAAGGTTCCTGAAGATGTGAACAGTGTAAAGAGACTTAGGGCCTTATCTTTCATTCTAATGATTTTTCATATTCTTTTATTTGCAATTCAGTACCTGAAGGATTTAAATAAGTTTTAATAACTTCGTATCCGGCATCTTGGATTACAATCAATGCTTTATCAATATTTGGTTTTTTATTTTTCTTAAGCCCTACTTTCACATATTGGTGTGTGATATCAGTATAGACACCTTTCGTGTATTTCTTTTTATCAACAAAACTGAGTTTTGACATGCCCTTTTGTAAACCATGAGCACAAAAAGAACAGACTAACCCTTTCACTTGTAATACCAAATCATCTTGCCCTACTTCAACTTTTTGACCATTAATCTCTACTGATTGTCCAAACAATGAACTAACAAGAAGAATGGTAATTATGTTAATTTTTGAAATTGTACGCATTTCAAAGCCCTTTATTAAATTATGAATAATTGCACCAATTATGGTGGCTTAAAGAAGGAATATTATTATAAGAGGAGTGGAAGAACGTATCTGACCGGTGGTTCCGGTGGATGGTCTAGGACAACGTGGTTGAAATTTAATTCAAAGTATAGATTCTCTAATCCGATCAGAAGGGTTTTTTGAAAATCCAAATAAACCTTCATTTTATCTTGATGAAAAGGACCGGAAAGAATGGGAACAAATAAAGAACCAATTTCACATTTTTTCATATCCATTTTACATGATTTTGATTCCATCATAACTTTTTCTTTATCACAACAGGTTAACTTTTCAACTTCACAACACGGCATATTACAGTCAAAATGCAAAAAGGGTGCTGCCATTGAGAAGGTCATGTTCAAAAAGATAAACAATGAGATTGAACGTTTAAACATAACTTAATTTACATCTTAATCGACATCAATAGCCAAACTATGTTACCGATTCATAACTATAAAGAGAATAATTTGGTGAATTTGAGTGCTATCATTCCAGTATCTTTTTCATCACTATTTAAGTCTGAAATATTGGAGTAGACTAAGAATAGGTCACTTAACGGAGCATGAATCAAATTCATTCTAAAATTTGTCACAAGTTTTTCTTCAGCTCCATTATACTGGAAATATAAAGTATTAAAGAGTTTGACAGAATGATTATACTTAATTTTTAAGGTATAAATATCTGCATTTACAGAAATTCCTGGGAAGGTAACAAGATTCTTATTTAATCCCATATTTACACTAAACCTATAACCTCGTTTTATCGTAGCAGAAACCCCATATGAATTTCTTGTCCCATTAAAATATTGACCTATACTAGCATTTCCATTTAAAGATATAGTTTTAGTCCTATCGCCTCTAAAGTAAAGGCTAAGATTATTAAACTTATATTCGCCAATTGGAACTTCAGCTCCATAAAGGTCAAAAGATTCTTTTATAATCTCTTCAGTCTGTGTGATTCCAGCAAAAAGCATAGATCTATTCATAAATTGAATATCTAATCCAGCTTTTAAAGCTCGAGATTCCATGTAACCATTTAGGTTGTCAAATTGGTTTATAAATAAATATGGATTGATAGATAATACTTTTCCCGACGTATAGCGCTTATGCCTGCCAACTGTTCCAAATATCTCAGCAACATTGGTTCGTTGAATAAATCCTACAGTTGGATCAAAGTTTTCATCAACTCTTTTATAATAAGCTGCTAAATCCCATTTATTATTCCTCCAAGCAGCTACAACACGACCGGCTAAATTATTATCTGAAATTCCAGGGTTATCCGTTTTCGCTAAATATGAATAAATTAAAAGTTTATTAATATTAAGATTTAAATCCAATCCCATTGATCGGTGATCACGTAGATCACCCAAAGAATTTCTATTAATAAATATGGCTCCAAAATTTGATTTATTATGAAAATTACTTTTTACTCTAGCAACATTATAATCAGTTCTAGGAATATCACCTTTAGATTCAGATATCATATTTAATAGTCCCAAATCAAAATTTCCAACTTTCCCACTTAATCTACCTCCTCCAGATATTGGAATCTGAAAACCATCTTCTAAACCAATTCTTCTACTATGGAACATTGTAAATGAACGTCCATATTTGTTTGGCTTCATTCTATATAAATAATTAGAAATGTCGCCAAATTCAAACAAACTTGCATTCTCAAGGAAAAAATCTCGCTTTTCTGGAAAAAATAATGGAAAACGTGTTAAGTTAACCTTCTCTTCATCTGAATCTACCTGGGAAAAATCAGTATTATACGTAAGATCTAATGTAAGGCTTGGCGTCACACTAAATTTCACATCGAGACCAGTATCGGAATTATTAGAACTTTCATCTGCATTAATCTTATTGCCAACTAAAAATGGTTTAACTTGCAAATTTCTTCCAGGTCTAATATCTACTAGCCCTTCTAATGTACCAGCTTTAGAAACAGTTAGTAGTTTTTCGTATGGTTCAATTGGACTCCAATAAACATCTTCGCCTTTTCTTCTTATTCTACGAAGAAAATTAATCCCCCATTTCTGTTCACCTTCACTTGGGTTAAACCTTAAACTAGTTAAAGGAAATGCAAGTTCAATCTCCCAACCATGCTCCTGAATAGATGTTTTAGGTTCCACAATACCCTCCCAAGCACGATTGATACTTGTACCATCATTATTCACATACATATCTTTAATTGCACCCGCAGGATTAAAAAGAAAAGCATATCCACTTTTATTATCATTGAAGGTATCTAACATAATAGCAAAAGCATCATTGTCCTGTGATTCAAAGTCTTCTTCAAGGCTTTCAATAATAATTTGGGCAGGATTAGAATCATAAAGCACAGCAGATACATATAAAAATTCAGAGTCATAAAGTACTCTAACAACCGTCCTTTCAGTTGCTTTTGCACCAGGAATCGGCTGTGATTGATAAAAATCAGAAATCGAGTCGGCTAACATCCATTCAGTTTCATTTATATAACCATCAATAATAATATCACCATTTAATCGATTTGTAACTATCGATGGGCGAATAAAAGTTTTAAGGTCGATAATTAAATCTTGTGCAAGAACAAAGGATAGCAAGGCTGAAATAATTAAAGTAATTTTTTGAGGATTCATGATAATAGCTTAAAAATAAGCCAAGGAAATTATATCAAAAATTATGTATTAAGTTAATTTTTTATTTAGGTATAACAACTACAGGACAGAGTACTTTATTAACAATACCTTCATCAATAAAATCAAAAAAAAATCTTAAAAAACTTTGTTTTCTATGACCTAGGATAGCCAGGTCTTTACTTTCTCAAGCTTCATTTATTACTTTTGGTCTTGAGTTATCTGATTTAATCAATATTGAACAATCTTGAGCAATAGATTTATCAACTTCAGCTATCGAGAACCGCATATCTGATTTGGCTAATTTATTTTTCAGCGAATTTAATCGAACAGCCTAAAGCTTTCGTCTCTGCTAAATCTATACTTTCACCATTTGCAACAGCTTTAATTGCATTAAAAAGATATTTATTTTTTACTTTATTGGGTTTTCGAGCATTATCATCTATAGCACCACGATATACTAGTTTACCTTCTCCATTAAAGAGATAAATGTGCGGTGTTTTTGTAGCTCTAAATGCTTCTGCTAATTTAGCTCCCTTATCAAGTGCATAAAGAAAATCATGGCCATATTTTTTTGCGAAGTCACGCATATCAGATAATCCTTCACCTCTATCACGAATACGGGTGTTTGGATTTACAGTTATAAAGCCTATCTTATTTTTATTACTTTCTTTAGCTAATGAATTATATCGATTTTGCCATGCAACAACCCAAGGGCAGGTATTACATGAAAAGTTTACCAATAATCCATTTTCCATTTTTACATCATTTAAAGAAATCATCTTACCACTAATATCCATCATTTTGATATCTGCCAAAGGGATACTCGACCCAAGTTCAAGTTCACCAGCAAAAATTACTGACAGAAATAAAGTGATTGATAACTTATTAACTATTTTTTTCATAATTAAGCTCCTGATTTAAGCCAATACAAATTACATCTAATTTAAATATTTAAGAACTGCTTTTGAAATTTGAATATCTTGAACAGCTACGCCTGTATGATCAGCGATAGTAATTTGTTTATCATTTTCTCTTTGTTTTGCCTTACCCTGAATTATGTCACCAATTTCAACTACGTCTTTCATAGAAAAACCATCTTTAATAGCTTGATGTATTTCACCTCTATCCACACATTGGGAACGGCTATCTGCAACTACAAGGTCAGCTTGAAATAGAATAGAAGATGCAATCTCTTGTTTAGTAAGCGTATCTGAACCCATTGCTGTAATATGTGTCCCTGGATTAACCTTTGTTACAATTGGAGTATCACTTGGTGTGCAGGTCACTATCAACTGACATCTTTCTATTATATCATTGATATTTTTAGTGATAGTTATATCAAAATTACTTTTAGAAAAATCTTTCTTATATTTTATTAATGATTTTTCGTTCCTTCCCCAAACTATTACTGATTTACAATCAATGATACCATTTAAATATTCTAATTGCATTCGAGCTTGAACACCTGTCCCAATAATACCAATATGTTTTACCTTGCTCGGAGCTAAATATTTTGCAGAGATCGCCCCAGCTACAGCAGTTCGAACATCAGTAAGAAAGGATTCATCATTTAGAATTGCCTTTGGCTCTCCTGTCTTCTGATCATATACAAGCATCATCCCATTACCATTTGGTAGTCCTAGATTTGTATTATGAAAAAACCCTGATGCAATCTTAATAACATACACTTCATCATTTTTTATATATCCATACTTAATATGAACATCCCCAGGTGGAGAATCAAAATGTAGTTCACCCACAGGAGGAACAATAACATCTCCTTTTGAATAAGCTACGAAGCCTTTTTCTATCTCTTGAACTAAGTTAATTTTAGTTAAAACAGATTTAATTTCATCTAGGGAAAAAATACGCATTATAAAATTAATTTTAAGACTTCTGAGCTAATATTTCCACCACACATGACAATGACAACGGTTTGCCCTGTTAAATCTTCTTTCTTTTTTAAAAAACCTGCTATAGCTGTACCAGCAGCTCCTTCAATTAGTTGATGATGTTTTATTATTCCAATTCGAATTCCATCTGCAATTTCACTTTCATTGACAAGTATAAATTCATCAATAATCTCTTGGCATAACTTAAATGTTATAGAACCAATTTCAACGCCACCTGCTGTTCCATCAGAAAGTGTATCCTTAGATGGCAAATCTAATTGTTTACCAGCTTTCAAAGATTCATACATAACACATGAGTTTTCTGGAGAGACTCCAAAAATATTAATATTTTCATTCATGGATTTTAAATACCCTCCCACTCCAGAGATTAGTCCGCCTCCACCAACGGAAATAAATACGGAATCTACCGAATTAAGCTCATTGAAAATTTCTAGACCAAGAGTCCCTTGACCTGAAATAATTGTGGGGTCATTGTATGGCGAAATATATGTGGCACCTGTTGTTCTAGAAATTTTTTGAGCATGCTCCTCAGCATTAATGCAATCATTGCCAAAATATTCAACTTCACCACCAAGGTTCTGAATATTTTCAACTTTATTTTTATGAACATTTTCAGGAACAACAATTTTCCCTTTTATATTAAGAATAGACATAGCAAGAGAACATGCAGCACCATGATTTCCAGTAGAAGCAGTAACAACTCCACTCGCCCTTTCATTGTCATTGAGTGAGGTCATTTTACTTACAGCGCCACGGAATTTGAAAGATCCTGTTTTTTGTATATTATCAAGTTTTAGATAAACATTACCATTTATCATTTCACTCAAGTAAGGTGAATGTTCTAATGGAGTATTTCTAATATGAGGTTGAGATCGATCAAACGAATTTTCTACATCTTTTGGAAAAGAAATCATAAAGTTTTTAAGATTGGGGTTATAAGATCAAGAGCCGCTTCTAGATCAGTAGATTTAGCACCATAGCCAAATCTAAGGTAATGATCCATTCCATACCAATCACCTGCCACTAACAATACATTAGCTTCGTTACGAACTTTCTCAACTAATGATGTTGAATTAATATCCCAATTATATCGAACAAATGCCATTGCACCAGCTGAAGGTGGAATAAAACTAATTTGTTGATCAAAAATATTAATCCACTTTTGAAAAACGCTTAAATTTTGTGTTAATGCATCACGTGTTCTATTTAAAGTAATCATTCTATTATCAGGGTGTAATACATGTGCTCCAATTAAATCACTCAAGCGACCAATAGCTATAGTAGTATAATCATGTGTAGCCCAACATTCTTGGATATACTCTTTATTAGAAACAGACCATCCTAGACGCAACCCTGGAAGGCCGTAAGCTTTTGATAAACCACAATTAACTATAGTTTTAGAATAATTTATATCCCAAAATGAAGTGCATTCCTTACGATTAAGTTCTGCGCCACGATAAACTTCATCACATAATATCCAAGCATCTACTTCTTTCGCTATATCACCAATTGCAAATACTGTTTCTTTTGGCAAAACTGATCCAGTTGGATTATTTGGATTGCAAATACAAATCATTTTTGTTTTATCAGTTACTAGAGATTTTAACTCATCAATATCTGGTTGCCAATTTGATGACTCTTGTAAAGCGAATGTTTTCACATTTACTCCTAAACCTCGTGCAAACCCATAAATCTGCAAATAATTTGGAACCATGTATATCATCTCATCACCAGAGTTGAGTAAAGACATTATTGCCACCATATTAGCCTCTGCTGAACCATTAAAAGCTTGAATATTATCTGGATCTGCTCCTTGATAAATACTTGAGATAGATTCTCTTAATTCATTTGAGCCTTCAGTAAAACCATAAGTTAATTCAGTATTTGCAATCTTATCTATAAACTCAGGTTCAAACAAAGTTTTAAAAGTACCAGGGTGTACTCCACTTTCAGAAAGATTATAATCAACTTTATTTTCCCATGTAGACTGTTGTCTTTCTAATTGAAACTTTTCAAAGTTCATGATTTTATTGCCTTTATTATTGCCGATTCAAATCGATCTTTATTTTTTTTCATTTCCCAGTAATCAGATAAATTTCCACTTTTATCATATACTATTGTGAAAGGTAATGCACCTGACCATTCTCTACTTATTTCATTGATGAAATTATTATCATTACCTTCTTCTTTAATAAAAGAAAGACCTTTAACATCTTTTTCTATTAAAAATGCCATAACCTCTTTCTCCCTATCTAACCAATCTGCACTTACAAAGTAAACCTGCATTCCTTTTTCTTTATATTTTTCAGACAGATCTACAATCATAGGAAATTCTTCGATACAGGGGGCACAATAAGTAGCCCAGAAGTTGATTAAAACTGCTTCACTACCTTTATGTTTATTAATCTGATTATTTATATCAGATGCGTCTACAGTTTTAAGCTTTAGACCTGATTTATCACAGCCAAAAATAATAATTAATAAAAGAGGTAATAATTTTTTCATTAATTTAATTTCCAACAATAAAAATTGCATTCCCAAAAAGGAGTTTTCCATTATACCAAAAACCTCTAAATAATGGATTATCTGCCATATAAATTATACTACCTCGACCTAGCTCTTCTACCCCAAAAACCATAGACTCACGAAAATTCTCTTGAGCCTTATATCCAACAAAACCACTGACTATTGATGTTGAATCAGTAACTGTTCCAACATTCCATCCATTATGTAAATAAGCATAGCGATTATTACGAAGTTTAAGAGAAAAATATTCATCATCATATCCAAATGCTAAAGGATGGCTCTTATCCATGTTAACTTTTATGATTGAACCATATGCATTTTGACTCAATTCCGACCTCTGACGATCTTTATATGGGCGCAATCTTTCCAATAATTCTCGTTCATTATTTCTTTTTTCTGATGATTTTTTCTCATCATCAGTCGCAAATTTTTTAAGGCCAAAGCCTTTTTGATCAACAAACTTATCTAGGGAAGATTCCATTACTACAAGTTTACCTCCAGAACGGACCCAATTTTTTAATTCCATTAAAGCATCTTGATCTAAATAATTATGCTTTCCGCCAGGTAAAATCAAAATATCAAAGTTATGTTTAGGGATTTGTGTAAAATAATCACTTCTTAAAACAGTGACTGGAAATTCTATCTGTCTTTCAAAAAAATGCCAAACCTCACCATAACGTGAGCTACTTACTCCATCACCTGAAACTAATCCAATCTTTGGCCTCTTTACAACACGCATTGAAGAAGAACCAAAGTCTTTTCCTTTTGATACGAACCCCGTATTAACAGCAACAAGTGTACGATCTAACTTTTTGCCAGCTTTTTTAATGATTTCATCAAATTTAGACCCATGTTTTTCATTACCTTTTCTAGTAATAACTAAAGTACCTCTGTCAAACTCACGACCTTCGATACTAAATGGTTCTTCCGAGACTCTTGAAACAATGTCATTCTTAAATAAATTAGCGAGAAATCTGACGTCATTGATACCTTTCCATGGAAGTAAATAAGCGTAAGGAGATTGGTCAACAATTTCATTTCTAGGAGAAAAATATTGAGCGTTTGAATATTTAATATCACTTTTTACTGCATATGATTCAAGGCCGAAGACGTATGGTATTGACCATGCAGTTATATCGTAAGTCAATGTATCTCTTAAGGTCGTTTCAGGTTCAAAAAGAATTTGAACCAATACTGATTTAGCCTGTTTTGCAGAAATAATCATATCACCTTTTGATACTTTTAACTGCTCAGTTTTTCCTTTAAGATAGCTAAAACCTTTAATGGATTTTGATGTACTTGCTAAACCATGCTCAATGCCATTGGTATCAAGCCAGTTTTTAAGATCTTTTATTTTATCTTTATTATTAGTCTTAGATATAATATATGCGGTGTATTTACCAGATGGGTTTTTCTTACCTTCTTCAAAAAATCTAGAGAATTCTAATAACATCTTATCCACATTATTTGATGCTACTTCAATGGTAGATAAACCAGTTGTATAATGATGCGTTAATCGATCTTTTAAAGTGAGTGTATCACCATCTTCAGTTTGGACAGCTAAACCACCTCTGCTATGTCCAGCTTGTTCATATGTCATACCAATAGCGCCATTGTAAGTGGGATAGGTATCACCATAACTAGGATACAGTAGGTCAAAGACTTCTTTGGTAAAATAAAGCCAACTATTCTTATCAAAATATTTTGAATGATTCTTTCCAATCATCGTTTGCAATTCTCTTTGCCAATCAGTTATATACTCATGAAAAGGTTCCGCTGCTGGAGCAAAATAATACGGACTATTTACACCTTGTTCATGGAAATCTACATGTATGTGAGGAAGCCATTGATTATATAATTTAATTCTAGATTGAGATTCTATTTGTGTTTGCCAGGCCCAATCTCTATTTAAATCAAAATAGTAATGATTAGTTCTACCACCAGGCCAAGGTTCCATATGTTCTATGGAAAGAGGATCTGCATCTGGCCACCTATTTGCTGTCATCCTAAACCAATTTGCATATCTATCTCTACCATCAGGATTGATACATGGATCAAGGATAACTATTGTATTTTTTAGCCAAGTTTGAGTTTCTTTGTTCTTTTTATTGGTTAAAGCATAAAGGGTTTTCATGGCAGCTTCTGTTGAATTCGCTTCATTACCGTGGACATTATAACTCAGCCAAACTATACCTACTTTTCTATTAGATGTTTGGCCTTTAATAACGCCTGCTCTCTTAAGGTTATCCATACGAATATCCTCAATCATACTCATATTTTCTTCACTTGATATTACTGCCACTAATAAAGGACGCTGCTCATATGTTTTACCATAAGAAATTAATTTTACATTTGATGAGGCATTTGAAACATGTTCAAAATAGGAGACAACTTTATGATGGAAAGTAAAATTATCACCAAGTTCATAACCTAGGAAAGCTGCTGGAGATTTAATGTCATTACCATACAGAGATGAGATAAATAAAAGAATGCTAATTGTTGTTTTACGCATTAATGCTCCTCAAAAATCTTAAGTTAGAAATTATGATAGTAAAATATTCATCAGAAATAAAATTAGAGGCTTTTCATCAGATTTTTTTTGATAATAGCTGATGCCGTTAATAACCCTGAAAAAAGTGCGCTTGTAAGACCAACGGTTGTTATATCTTGACCTGTCAAAAATAAATTTTTAATTCCAGATTTTGGTCTTATCCAATTCTGTCTAAATCTTTTTGAAGAATGGTCTAGGCCATACATTTCCCCTTTTGGATAATGAGCCATATCTCTAACTGTTAGAGGGGTTGATAATTCATAATAATCCATAGCATTCTCAATTTGTGGTACATGTTTATAAACAACTTTTAATATTTTTTTAGATATTAACTCTTTAAAATTTTCATACGATTCACCACGTTTTTTCCATGGCTTTTTTTCCCATTCTTTGTACCAATCCCATCGACCAAGTGTTATGGCTTCCATAGTGGCACAACCTGGATGATTTTTATTCCAAGCAGGGTCTTTAGCAGATGGAAATGATATATAAACTACAGGAAATTCACCATTTGGGTCAGATTGGTAATTAATAACATTTTGGTCATGGTCATATCCAGGATAAATCCAAAGATTTGTTGTTTTAAGATTTAATTCTTCTGCGGTTTTATTTAATCCCATGTAAAGACAAACGTAGCTTTCTGTTGGCTGAACTTTATTTAATTTTGATTTTTGTTTCTCATACTTAGAATAGTTTCTCAAAAAAGTATTAATTGTATTAACAAGCCCTGCACTGCTCACCACTTTATTTGCCATTAGTTCATCACCATTCTCAAGCCTTACACCAATCGCTTTATTACGTTTAACTATTATCTCATTTACATCAGCATTTACGACAACTTTTCCCCCTAAAGATTCTATAAGATCTGAGGCATGCTCAGCTATCATTCTTGAACCTCCGATAGGATAATTAGCGCCATCTAAATAATGACGTGCAACCATTGCATGCATAGCAAAACTACTTCGTTTGGGGGGTAACCCATAATCACCCCACTGTCCAGAAAGAACACTTTGAAGTTTTTTATTACTAGTTACTTCGCCTAGAACCTCATTAGTTGTTTTATCAGAGTTCTTAAAAAAACTTTTTGTCATTTTTCTACCAACTAATAGATATAACCATTTAGGAACGAGCTTACTTGCAAAAAAAGTTTTGGCATTTTTTGATTGCGCATTTAAAAGACTTACATAATTAGTAATTGCCGATGTTTCTTCCGGAAAATATTCAGATAATTTTTTGATAAAATTTTCTTTTGGAGCAATAAAATCATATGACTGATCAGGAAAAATTATGCGATCATAATTTTGATCCATCTTAGCCCATTCAAGATTCCCTGCTGTAATTTTATCAAATAATTTACGTGTGTGCAATTTTTTATTATGCACTTCACCAATGTAGTGGATACCAACATCCCATTCATATTGCTTCCTTTTGAAAGTATGCGTAAAACCACCTACTTTGAAATGTTTCTCTAGAACCAACACCTTGAAATTATTTTGCGCAAGCAGAGCCGCAGTTGTTAGACCACTCATTCCTGACCCAATTATGATTACATCAAATTTTTCACTTTGCAATTCAGATTTATATGAAATCCATTTTTTCATACTAATCTCCCAGCTGAGGAAATTTAAAACGTAATAATGGTGATGGAGAATGAGATTTAATCATAATATTTGAAATTTTTTCAACGATTTCAGGATAAATCAAAGCAACATTGTTTTGTTCTTGAAGATCTGAGCTTAGATCGTAGAGCTCTATGGACATATTACCTTCAAAGATATTCTTTCTAATCCCTTTCCAGTTTCCCATTCTTACAGCCTGTTGACCTTTATATGCCGGGAATTCCCAATAAAGGTAGTCATGGCTGACTTTTTGATAATTTCCAAGTAAAGTAGCCTTTATGCTAATTCCATCTACATTTTTAGGGGGATCAATGCCAATTATATCACAAAACGTTGGCATCATATCTTGAAAAGCAGAAATTTGATTTGATTTTGAACCTGACTTTATTTTTCTGGGCCAACTTGCAATCATTGGTACTCTTATACCCCCTTCGTTAACAAATCCTTTTGCCCACCCAAGACCTGTTTTAAAAGGTTTAGCGCTTTCAAAGAATTGAGTATCTGCACCTCCTGTATAAGTAGGACCGTTGTCACTAGTAAAAATAATTAGAGTATTCTTGAATTGACCAATTTCTTTTAATTTATTTATTAGATCTCCCACCTGTTCGTCTAAATAAGAAATCATTGCTGCATACGTTGCTCTTGGCGTCTGGTTTGGAAAATATGATTTTCCAGTATAAGGCTCTTCATCGCCTAACTTTCTTTTATAGTAATCAACCCATTTTTTAGGTGCCTGAAGTGGAACATGCGGAAGAGGTGATGCATAATAAAGAAAAAATGAATTTTCTTTATTATCTTCCAGAAAAGTTAATGCTTCATTATGCATTAACTCAGGAGCATAATCGTTCAAATGAAAATCAGCATAACTAGATTCATCATTAGGATCTACACCTTCTTTGAGATTTGCATGAGGAGGAATATTCTTATTATTTAGTAAATGTCTTTCTTCATTCCTCCATAAATGCATAGGGAAAAGTGTATGAGCTTGGCGTTGGCAGTTATAACCATAAAAAAAATCAAAACCCTGTCGGTTAGGTAGACCTTCAGTTGTGGGTGCTCCAAGACCCCACTTACCAACCATGCCCGTTACATAGCCCGCAGACTTAAATACTTCTGCAATGGTGATTGTGCTATCTGGGATGGGGCGCTGCCCCTCTAAAAATGGATTATCGAACATGGCCTGATAATTCCAAGTATCACCTCGTTCTTTCCACTCATCATTTCCTCGAATTGGAGTATGACCTGTATGTTGACCCGTTATAAATACTGATCGAGAAGGGGCACAGACTGGTGACCCAGAATAATGGTCTGTAAAAATCATGCCATTCTTTGCTAAAGCATCTATATTGGGTGTTTCTATTACTTTTTGACCAAAAATACCCAACTCACCATAACCCAAATCATCTGCCAGAATATAAATAACATTAGGTCGCTCTTCTAATTTATTACAGGAAATAAATAAATTATTAAGTGCAAATATTATTGAATATAATAATATTAATTTAAAGTTATGCATTATTATCTATATTTATCAAATGTATCAATGGCGCGCTTACTGTTTTGGCGTTTTGTCATCCATAATGACCGCTTCAATGTCACTTCCCAATTAAAAAGTTTTTTATACAATTTTTTGACTTTTTCAGGACGTTTGCTAGCCAAATCATATGCTTCGATAGGGTCTTTGGCAATATTAAAAAGCATTGCAGGGCGATCGGGCAACCGAATCAATTTCCAATCACCATCCCGAATGGCGGCCCTAGTTTCTTTCTTCCAATAAAGTGTTTTATGTGGACGATAATTTTTCTTTCCATTTAGAAAAGGAATTAGACTAACACCATCTACGTTTTTTAAATCATTTTTATCTCCCCCTGCTACATCTACAAAAGTGGGCAAAAGATCAAATGTGCTGATTGGATCGTCAAAGGTGCTACCTCCCTCAAACCTATTACCATAACGTAATAAAAAAGGAACCCGAATCCCCCCTTCTAAATGGGTGCCTTTTACACCACTCAATGGATAGTTGGAAGAATCGTTAATCCACGCGCCTCCATTATCGTTTGAAAAAACGATTAAAGTATTTTCTGTTAGGCCTAGCTCTTCTAATTTATCAATAATCTGGCCACAAGCTCTATCCATGGCTTTGGTCATTGCATAAAGTTGCTGACGCTCTTGAGTAAGTCCAATATTACCATCAGGAAGATCATTCTCTAGGTAATTCATCGGAGTATGAACAGCATTGAAGGATACAAAGAGAAAAAATGGCGTATCCTTATGCCGTTCAATAACTTCCAAAGCTTCATCTGCCATAGCATCTGTCAGATAGCCTTCGTGCTCCTTAAAGTTTTTATAATCTCTTTCCCACTTTCTCAGAGGATCATTTGGATGAGAATTATAAGGCCAATAAGAACGAGCCCCTCCGCGAAAACCATAGAATTCATCAAAACCACGTTTTAGAGGATGATAGCGATCCGCACCACCCAAGTGCCATTTACCTAAGTAAATGGATTTATATCCAGCTTTTTTAAGGTAATCTGCAATAGTCTGTTGATCTAATGGTAAACCCATATCAGCACCCGTAAGACCGGCAGGGCTCATGGCGGAGGGTACATTGTTCTCTTCTACTCCAAAACGCTGTTGATAACGACCTGTTATTAATCCTGCTCGAGAAGGACCGCAGACGGCAGCTGTTGTGTAGGCTTGGGTAAACTTAACGCTCTTACTGGCCAGTATATCTAAGTTTGGTGTATCAAATTTGGTACTACCTTGGAATCCAAAATCTGCATATCCAGCATCATCAGCAAATAAGAAAACAATATTAGGAGAATCATTTTTTTGACTAAAAATCAAACTGAGAGTTATTTGAATCAGAATGAATTTGGTTATTTTTCTCCACTTCCTCATGCTTGAAGATAATGGACAATTAGTTAAGTCAAAAAGAATTAACTAGCATACTTTGCTTTTCTATGATCTGAAGCTCTTTTATTTGCATCTAATTCCATTTTACGTAGTCGTATTGAATCTGGAGTCACTTCTACGAGCTCATCCTCAGCAATAAATTCTATAGATTGATCTAAAGATAATTTCTTTGAGGGACGCAATACTACAGTTGTATCTGAAGAGGCCGCTCTCATATTTGTAAGCTTTTTCTCTCTTGTAATATTAACTGAAAGATCTTCAGTCCTATTTCGCTCACCAATAATCATTCCATCATATACTTCTGTACCAACCTCAATAAAAAGCTCACCTCTATCGACCATTCCTAAGCAGGCATAAGTTGTTACTTTTCCTTTTCGATCAGAAATAATTGCGCCACTTATTCGTTGAGGTATTAAACCAAACCAAGGTGCATAACCATCAAAAAGTTTATTCATTATACCCGCCCCTTGAGTATCAGTTAAGAATTGACTCCTAAAACCAATTAAGCCTCTTGAGGGTATAATAAAATCCATAGAAACTCTTCCATGACCATGATTTACCAAATTTTCCATTCTTCCTTTACGAATGGATAGTTTTTCTGTCACTACACCAACTTTATCTTCTGGTATATCTAAAAAAACCTTTTCCATTGGCTCCATAGTCTTACCATCTTTTTCATGAGTAATAACACGTGGTTTTGAGACCATAAACTCATAACCTTCTCTTCGCATGGTCTCAATCAGTACGGCCATCTGTAATTCACCTCTTCCACGAACTTCGAATACATTTGTACGATCTGTTTTATGAACTTGCAAAGAAACATTCCCCAATATTTCTCTATCTAAACGTTCACTAATATTTCTAGAAGTAAGGTATTTTCCTTCTTTACCTGCAAAAGGTCCATTATTTACATAAAATAACATAGAAACAGTTGGATCGTCAATTATGATACGTGGTAGTGGCTTAGGGTCTTCATTAGAGGATATAGTATCACCTATCGTGACACCTTCAAGACCTGCTACTGCAATAATATCTCCAGCCTCCAGTTTTTCAACTTGAATTTTCTTAAGACCTTCAAAAGTATATAAAGCAGAAAATTTTTGATTATTACGAATTCCATCTTCGCCGCAAAGTGAATAAGCATGATTCATTGATAAAGTCCCATGGTTTAATCTTCCAATTGCAACCTGACCAACATATGAATCATAGTCTAAATTTGTAACTAAAAATTGAGGAATATGGCTATCATCTGCTACCGGACCTTTGATATTATTTAAAATAGAATCAAACAATGGCTTAAGTGATGTTGAACCATCATTTAAATCTTCATGAGCTACGCCTTCTTTAGCAATAGTATAAAGTATTGGAAAGTCAATTTGATCGTCATTCGCATCAAGATCAATGAACAAATCATAAACTTCATTAACAACTTCATCTATACGAGCATCCGATCGATCAATTTTATTTATAATAACAATAACAGGTAAGTTTTTCTCTAGGGTCTTTTTTAGTACAAATCTTGTCTGAGGCAATGGTCCCTCACTTGCATCAACAAGCAATAAAGCTCCATCAACTAAATTGAGACTTCGTTCGACCTCACCTCCAAAGTCAGCATGGCCGGGCGTGTCCATAATATTTATTTTAATACCTTCATAATGGACGGCTGTATTCTTGGCCGTAATTGTAATTCCACGTTCTTTTTCAAGATCCATGGAATCCATAATACGACTTTCAACCTCCTGATGAGCCTTGAAAGTTCCAGATTGGTTCAAAAGTCCATCCACAAGGGTAGTCTTCCCGTGATCAACATGGGCAATGATGGCAATATTCCTAAAATTATTTTTTCTCATTAATTATTTTCTTTCAATCAGTGATTTTCACTTCAAATAAAGCCTGTGAATTTGGTAATTATAAATGATATAATGAATCTAAATAGTCAAATAAAAGATCTTCAGCTAATTAGGTAAATATCTAGAAGAGCCAGCCTTAGCCTCCTTTTTTCTGTTTAATTCATAATATTTGATCTTTTTGAATATTACATTCCTACAACTTCTTTAAAGTATGAAAGCCAGCACTTACTCTAATTATTTTCATAATTACCTCATTAATTCAACAGCTATCAACCTAACTGCAATTAAAGTAAGTGCAAATCGAAAAAGAGTTTGAAATATAGATTCTGGAAGTTTACCTAACATTTTTTTTCCAAATTTTGTCCCAAAGTAAACTGCAATAACTAATGGTAATAAAACTTTCCAATCAGTTATATAATTAACATTGAATAAAAATATAAAAATTGGAATTTTTCCTAAATGTCCAAGTGCTTGGCATACTGCTTTTGTAGCAATTATTGAATGTTTCTTTAAATCTGAATTAATAAATAAAGGTGCAATTAAAGGGCCAGCAGCACCTACAAAAACAGTGACCAAACCACTGAGCCCACCCATCCAAAGAAAAGCCTGGCCTGAAACAGATTTACCTTTTTTACGTATATAAAGAAACCAAATAATATAAAGACCAATTAATGGTTTTAAATAATCTATTTGAATTTGATCGGCTGATGAAACTTTATAAAATTGCATTAAAAAATAAATTATTATACTAGCTAAAATTAACCCTGGAATAATTCCTAAAAAGTATTTCTTAAGAATCTTTGTTTCTATATGTTCTCGATACACTGTTAATCTAGTAACATTACTCACTAATTGGATAATTCCATGGTATGCAACTACAAGGTAACCTTCTGGCATTATAATTGCCATTACTCCAAGTAATGTGATACCCCCTCCCATTCCAATAATGGCTGATAACATAGAGGTTAAAAAAGCTGCAAGAATTAAAGCAAATGACTCGACCATAGTGCTAAATTTAAGCTAATATTTAATGAAAATGTTTTGTTTGAAAAATTATAATTAAAAAATTATTTATGTTTATAAAAAACCCTGCACAATACCATGGAACATCTAATAAAAGGCCCTTTTTTGAAGGATGGTATCATAAAATAACAACAGCAAAAGGCCAATCTATTGTTATGATACCTGGAATTTATCGAAGTGGATTAATAGATTATGAGACTGCTTTTTTAATGATTTATAATGGAGAGAATGGAAAAGTCGATTACATAACATTCTCTCCAGATGAATTCATCTGTGATCCATATAAATATAAGCTAAAATTAGGCGATAATACTTTCTCATTAAATGAAATCAAATTAAATATTAAAACCAGTTTAATTGAAGCAAAAGGGCATGTTAAAAATGAAAATATAAAACCTTGGCCTGTCTCAATTTTAGAACCTGGATGTATGGGTTGGTATGCTTATGTCCCAACTATGGAATGTTTTCATGGGATTTTAAGTATGGATCATGATTTAAAAGGAAAAATTGAAATTAATAGCCAATCATACTTATTTGATAATGGAAAAGGATACATTGAAAAGGATTGGGGTAAGAATTTTCCTAAAAATTGGATATGGGCTCAATCAAATCATTTTGAAGTGCCAGGTCTAAGTCTTTCAGCTTCATTAGCAACAATTCCTTGGCGCAAATCAGAATTTTCAGGATTTATTGTTGGTGTTCAAGTAAATGATATTTTATATCGATTTACACCTTACAAAGGATCTAAAGTTAATTTAGTAAAGTATGATGAGAGAAAAATTACTTGGCACCTACAACAGGGAAATATTAACCTCCAAATAAAAATTTATAGAGGTTCTAAAACTGGCATGTTATTTGCACCAGATAAATTCAACATGGAAAAAAAAGTAGCAGAATATCTTGATGCAAGAATACAGTTTAAATTAAAAAAAGGAAAAGAAACGATTGCTGAAGGAGACTCTTCACATTGTGCTTTAGAAATAATAGGCGATACTAAAAACTTAATAGAAAATTTTAAATAACTTTATTTAAGGTTGTTGACGTGTAAATACCGGTGAATTAATACTAGATAAGGATTTATCATAACTGTAGCCACCGAAATCAAAATGAAGAATATCATTAGGGTTGTTTATTTGGTTTTTAATAATAAATCGCGCCATCATTCCTCGTGCTTTTTTTGCAAAAATAGATATAATTCTCACTTTTCCATTTTTAATCTCTTTAAAAATAGGAGTAATAATTTCAGCAGATAATGCTTTATTATTTACTGATTTGAAGTATTCAACTGAAGCGCAGTTAACAACAAACTTTTCAACATGACTTTCTAATTCTAGACTTAAAGACTTAGATAACTTTTCGCCCCAAAACTCATAAAGGTTATCACCCTTACCATTTTTTAATTTAGTACCCATTTCTAAACGATAAGGCATAATAAGATCAAGTGGTTTCAGTATACCATAAAGGCCAGATAAAATACGCGTATGGTCTTGTGCAAATAATACTTCATTTTCACTTAATGAATCAGCATCTAGACCAGTGTAAGTATCACCCTCAAAAGTAAAAATTGCTTGTCTTGAATTATTACTTGAGAATGGAGTTTCCCAATTTTGGAACCGCTCCCAGTTTAACAATGAAAGATTTTCACTTATACCCATTACATCCATTAAGGTTGGAGGATCAAAACTCTTAAGAATTGAAGCCAGTTTATCTGACTGGTTTAAATAATCAGGTTGAGTTGAGTTAAAGTCATGTCCAAAACAATTTTTGGACAGTTTTTTAGCAGGTGATAAAACAGTAATCATATTAAGTGATTTTTTTATTAGTAAGTTAAATAAAAAATTAGTCCATTCATGACTATTTGAGAGATTGCAGGTAAAGCGTGGCTAATATTATTTTTAACTTTAATATGAGTTGCTACAGCAGCTAGCATCATGAAAACTAAACCGGCTGCACCAGTTAAAATAATAAGTCTTTCATCTAAAATAAGCATAAGAGCAAAAGATAATTTTAAAATACCTACAAGGTCTCTTAACCAATCTGGATAATTATAACCTTTAAATTCTTCAATTATATTATCATATCTTATTACCCAAACAAAGAATATTGAAATAGCTACAAGAATTTTTAAAATTAGTAAGAGGTATTGTTCCATATGAACCTTTCGATTATTATTTTGTTAATGATAAAATAATTAAAATTTCTTTTTTTAATTTAACTATGATTGAAAATGAGAAGCATCAGGTATTGGAAACTGATTGTTTAATATTTTATCAAATATTCCATCAAGAATTTTTATTCGGTCAGTCTCAGCATTTGTTGAGATTAGCATTAACTCAAATTCTGAAGGTAAACTTATACCTTCAAGTAACTCAAAAGAGGCCACTTTTTTTAAGTGACTATCCAAATTTGAAGTTATTCCTAGCATCAACAATATTTTTAAATATTTATCCTTTAAAATTTCAAACTTTTCTGAATAATGATTAATTTTACTTTTGCTAAATTTTACATCACCAATCAATAGTTCACCCTCAAGTAATTGAGAATTAAGTTTAAAAATATTCCTTCCTTTAGTTATAATATCCATTCTACCATCTGAATACTTTTTAACTATCTTTAATATCTTCATTGAGCAACCAAACTCTGCTAAAGCATTATTGTTTTGATAAATAATACCAAACTCACTTTTATCTTTTGCACAATCTGAAATTAAATTTTTATATCGTTCTTCAAAAATATGTAATGGTACAATTTTTGTAGGAAATGAAACTAGACTAAGTGGAAATAGCTTTAAATGACTCATTATATAAATTTAGGATTTAGATACTTTAATTGTATCACCCATAATCTCAATAATATATTGATCTAGTTTTGAGTTTGCTGGACCTTTTGTTGGCACGCCAGAAAGATTGAATTCTGAACCATGGCTAGAACATCTAGCAGATCCATTACTAAAAGCATCAAGGCTTGCGCTTGCATGTGTACAACGTCTACTAAATGCTAAAATTATATTTTCAGACTGTCTGTATAAAAGTATCCCATTTGAATCAAAACTATTTCCTTGTGTAGCTACAGAGCCACCAACTACTTTTAATTTATCAAAAGGAATTTGGTTTAAATCAAACATAGCAAATTCTTCATTAATATCAATGAAATCATCATCAACGATAACGTCATCACCTACATCTTCACAAGATTGCAATGTTGACAAAAGTAGCGGCGAAGTACACAACATAGCAAATCGACAAGCTTCACCAATAAATTCTCTTCTTTTCATTTTAAAAACCTTTTAAATATTAAAAAAGACTTGTAAATATATATATAAAATAATAATTTATCAACATAAATATCGCTCATATCGCTTATTTAATTAATTAGGAGTACTTATATGAAAAATATTCTATTAGCAAATTGTTTGGCTTTCCTTGTTGGTTGTGACCTACCTACCGTTGAAAATAACTCTGCTAAAGTTATTGTAGGTGAAGTTATAATGGAAGATTTTGATTCAAAAAATTTACTTAACTGGAAAATAGTAAATGATACTGTAATGGGTGGGCGTTCTGATGCTACTTTGAAAGTAAAAAATAATTTACATGGTATCTTTAATGGTTACCTTTCTCTGCAGAATAATGGTGGTTTTTCATCAATTAGAGCATATTATCCTCCAGATTTAACAAATCTTAAATCTATAACTATTAGGGTGAAAGGTGATGGTAGGCAATATAGTTTTCGCGTAAGAGGAAATACATCAAATTGGGCTTCATACACTCATTCATTTGATACGGTTGATGGTGAATGGATTGAGAAGGAATTAAAAATTGATGACTTTTATCCAGTATATAGAGGATATTATTTAGATGATATGCCACTATTATCCGAAGTGGTAATTAAAGAAATTGGAATTATGCTTTCAGATAAACAAACCGGTCCATTTGAACTTAAAATTGATTGGATCAGAGCTAAATAGTATTTGAATAAAATAATAAGTGTTTTTAGTGAGCTTCCACAGTCACATATTGTAGCAACATGTATCACCTTAGTTATAATTGGGGTACTTCTCTACTTGCAATATGCCAACGATTGGTCATTTGATAAAAAGTCATTCAGCCCTCTATTATTTATACCCCTAATAATTGAACTAGTTTATCAATTATCTACACTAATTGATGGGACCTGGTCTTACAAATCAAGTTTACCATTAGAGTTTTCTTACATTACCAGTCTTAGTGTATTAACCTATCTAGTTTTTAATCACAAAAAAGTTAATGGGTGGTTATATTTTGCAGGAATCTGGTCAGCTACAGCTGCTTTCATAAATACAATAATGTTTGGTAATGAGCCTTGGTACATATTTTTGAGGTATTATGGCCACCATGGAATTTTACTATTTTTTGGGTTGCGCTCACTGTTTTGGGATTTTAGACCAAGGTTAAATGATTATTTTAGGTCGATTGCATTAACCGTATTTATTTTAATATTTGTTCATATAATTAATTTCATAATTGGCACTAATTATATGTTTACATATTCAAAACCTAATGGAGCAAACTTTTCTCAACTAATGCCTGAATGGCCGGATTATTTAATCCTTATTCTTAGTCTTGGAGTTTTCTACTATACTGTATTGTATTTTGTAGGAAAGAGAAAACTTCGAGA
>TARA_B110000438_G_scaffold76209_2_pt1 | contig 29594 bp, 26 predicted proteins | sample TARA_B110000438 | Tara Oceans TARA_B110000438 (sample SAMEA4398413) | marine metagenome | biome: Polar Biome; feature: [MES] marine water layer (ENVO:01000295) within the mesopelagic zone...; material: water (ENVO:00002006), including particulate matter (ENVO:01000060) such as...... | reverse complement strand
CCCTTTTGCCGCAGACAGTCGCTCCGTGAGGAAATTCTCGAATTCAAGTTCGGTGAGCTCGCCGCTCGCAATGCTGAATTCTTTGTGTTTTTGTTGGCCGAGACCTCGAGCGTGGCCGTTTATCTTCACGTTATAGGGTGGATCGGTAAACACCATCTGAGCTCGTTGTTCCGCGAACAGTTCTTGTAATAGGGCTTTGTTCTGACAATCACCGCAAGCAACCTTATGGTCTCCCAAGAGCCAGATATCGCCAGGTTGGGTGATGACAGGTTTCTCGTCGATCGCCGGAAGCTGTGGTTCATTTGGATTTCCATCCGACGGGTGCAGCAACACATCGACTTCTCCTGTTGAAAACCCAGTCAGGTCGACATCAAAGTCGAGATCGATACTGGTGAGGTAGTCAAGCTCTATCCGTAGCAGGTCATCGTCCCAAGAAGCATTCTCGGCGATCTTATTGTCGGCCAACATGTAGGCGCGTTTTTGTTTCTCGGACAGATGATCGACGATAATCGTCGGTACCTGTTTTAGACCAAGTTTTAGCGCAGCCTGACGTCTTGCATGACCTGCAATGATGTTCTGCTGGTCATCTACGATGATGGGCGCGATGCAACCAAATTCAAGGATGCTTCGGCGTACTTGATCAATTTGATCAGCGGAATGTTTGCGTGCGTTGTTTGGTGCTGGGGTTAAGTTTTCAGGTGGGTAATATTCTAGTTGTGACATTAGATACTCCAGAGTTAGCCAATTTCTTAGCTAGTCCGGAGACCAAATGCGCACAGAGCATTCGGCTAACCTCCAAGGCCAGCTGACGTCTCTGTGTTTAATGAATTATGCAGATTTTGTAGTCAGTGCCAAGTAAACTTGTCAGTGATATTCATGATTTCCCTGATATTCCCTGCAGAAACCGCGCTATCTTTAGTCAGATGCTCCGCCTGAAGGCAGGGTGCTTAAGTCGTTGAAAGGGTACTGCCAAGTTAAGTCGTCAATATTGATAGACTCCGTCGATGAATACATACAAAGGACATCGGTTTCCACCCGATATCATTAGTTACGCTGTTTGGCTCTACCATCGGTTCAACCTCAGTCATCGCGATATTGAAGATCTGCTAGCCGAACGGGCTATTGTTGTGAGCCATGAGGCGATCCGCCTTTGGTGTATCAAGTTCGGCCCGCTATACGCCGGAAGATTGAAACGAAAACATCGAGGCTACGGGGACACTTTCTACATCGATGAAGTCTTTGTGAAGATCAACGGCAAGCAGCATTACCTGTGGAGAGCCGTGGACCAGGATGGAGAAGTGGTTGATGTGTATCTTCAAGCAAAGCGTGATGGTGCAGCAGCCACAAGGTTTTTCAAGCGCTTGTTGCGAAACCATGGAGGTGAACCTAGGGAGATCGTGACCGATAAGTTACGAAGCTATGGCGTCGCTCATCGTGAGTAGATTCCTGAGGCAACCCATAGTACGAAATAGTATGAGAATAATAGGGTGGAGCAGTCTCACGAAGCGACCAGGGTGCGAGAGCGAGGGATGCGCAAGTTTAAGTCGACCAAGCAGGCTCAGAGGTTCCTGAGTACCCATGCTGCGGTTTCAAATTTATTCAACCTTGGTAGGCACCTGGTCAAGGCTGAACAGTATCGAAACCTCAGGATCAGTGCGTTCAGCGAATGGAGTAGTGCAGTCGCATGAACGAAAAGGCTCCAATTCCTATGGTTCAGGAAAGTTAACTTGGCAGAAACTTGTGAGATGTAACTTAAGGATCGGGCAGCCTGGTCTACAAACGGCCAGGAATCATGCTGCCTCATACCCCGAATTAAACTAGCCGCTGGGTGACAGCGGCGAAAGTGATCACCCGGGTTCTGCACCCGCACCATTATCATGTCGGGTCGGAATGATGGATCTTGTATCGTGATGAAGTTTATCACCGTTCTCAGTGAATTCGTACGAAGTTACACTTGCACATTCGTAAATGTGACTATATGCTCACATTATGTAAAGAGCAAAAGCCCACATACATAGTGTTTAGAATGTTGGGGCAGATTTCGATGGAGCAACGAAGAAAATTGTCATTGCGTGTCGGATGTTTAACCATCATCGTGGTGCTGAATTGAGTGATATTGGGATGATGCCAAGCGGCCACAGGCAGGTGATGCCCGCTTCGCCGCTGGCAAAGGTCACTGCGGCGACTTTACGAACTTTTTAACTAGAGACTCGCATCACGTTGCACTCGATTTCCGGGAGGATTCAAATGGCGTTTTCTGATCAACCACAATTTGGGATAACGATGTTTCCCACCGACTATTCGATGCAGCCGGTAGCGCTCGCCCGAGCGGTTGAAGAACGCGGTTTGGACAGCCTGTATTTTCCCGAGCACACTCACATCCCCACATCGCGCGCGACGCCTTTTCCGGGTGGCGGCGACCTGCCAGAATGGTATTCGCACACTCACGACCCGTTCGTTGCCCTGGCTGCGGCGGCGGCCGTGACCGAGCGAATCCAGCTGGGCACTGGCATCTGCCTGGTCATCCAACGTGACCCGATCATCCTGGCCAAGGAATGTGCCTCTTTAGACATGATTTCCAATGGTCGGCTGGTGTTCGGTGTCGGCGCGGGTTGGAATCGCGAGGAGATGGAAAACCACGGAGCAAACTACCCCAAACGCTGGGCGGTGGCTCGGGAAAAGGTCCTTGCCATGAAGGCCATCTGGACCGAAGACAAAGCCGAGTTTCATGGAGAATGGGTCGATTTCGATCCAATTTGGTCTTACCCGAAACCAGTGCGGGCGGGTGGTCCTCCGGTCTGGCTCGGTGCCAGCTCAAACTGGGTATTCGATCGTGTCGCAGAGTATGCAGAGGGTTGGATGCCCATAGGCGGCCTTAGACCCGGTGACATGGACCGCATGCGCGAGGCGTTGGCGGCGCGGGACCGCAAGATAGAAGACCTGGACTTAGCGCTATTCGCTGCTCCAATGGAGGCGGAGCAATTGCGCGGACATATAGAGCAGGGTTTCGATCATCTGATATTTTCACTACCGTCGGAACCAAAGGAAAAACTTTTGCCATTGTTGGATAACTGTGTGGCGTTGGCTGAGAAATTAAAGGCGGGCTAGGTAGTTCTTGTTGCTGTTAGTGATTCAAGTGCTGCGTGCGATAATCCCGCCAATAGTCAAATGAAGCGTCAAGTTCCTCGCTGCGCCGTTGCAGCACAGGTTGAAACTCCGGATGGGTGAGGATATAGAACTGATCGTTCAGAATCGCGTGTAGGACCATGTCGCCAATCTCGGGAGGGTCCATAACGGTCATATCCGAAGGGTCTCCATCCCGTTGTTGCGGCATAACAGTGGCGGAACCACTAAATTCATCCGGGCGGTTTCGTTCCGAGCTGCCAATACCCGTTGCGACAACGCCGGGGCACAGGACTGATACTCTGATGTTATCGTTTGCCAAGTCAGCCCGCATGGATTCCGAGATTCCCACCAACGCGAACTTGCTGGCTACATAGACACTTAAACCCGGGACGCCGTACTGACCGGCGATTGACGCGGTGTTGACGATGTGCCCGCCTTCGCCGTGGGCTTTGAGGTCATCGATGAAAGTAACGATACCGTTTATCACCCCGTCTATATTGACCTTCATGACCCAGTCCCAGTCATTGTAAGTCATGTCGGCAATGTTGCCGTTGATAAAAACCCCCGCGTTGTTACACAGCACATGCACCTTGCCGAAGGCATCCAGTGTGCGTTGTCGTGCGTCGGCCATAGCGTCTCGGTCTGTTACATCCACCTGCACCGTGATGACACCGGCGTTACTGTTGCCGAATGATTCCGTGGCGCCTTGTAGGGCTGCTTCCTCGATGTCGGCGATAACAACCTTCATGCCCGCGGCTGAAAATGAATGCGCCATCGCTAATCCGATGCCACTTGCACCGCCAGTGATAAAGGCAACTTTACCGGCAACATCTTTCATCGACTCTCCGAAACTAGTTCACGCCCCACAGTACTTCTGCATAAATTCTTTCAATTCTTGATACCTGGAAGCATCAGTTGCAGGCGTCTCGGTATGGCTGCATTCAGGTACTATCGTGAGTTGAAATTCAACACCGGCATCCCTCAATCGGTTAGCATAAGCTATCGATTCGTCACGCAAGACATCCCACTCGCCGTCGCGGATAAGTGCTGGTGCAACTCCCTTTACAGATGGCACCAGGATCGGCGAAGCTCGCCAGTCAAATCGTAAGTCAACATCCTGCAGGTATTGTTCAACGACCCACACACAGTCATCATGACTCAGCGTGTAACCTTCACCATTTTCATAGTGGGATTCGTAGTCAGAGCGGGCGTCAAAAAGCGTACAATAAAGATCCTGGGCGCCTAAGGGTAGTCCTGCGTCTCTGGCCATCAATGCAACCACTGCGGCGATGTTGCCACCTGTACAGCCCCCGCCAACACAAATTCCATGTGATCGACCACCTATATCTTCAGCGTTCTCGATAGTCCATTCAAGGGCAGCGTAGCAATCATCTAATCCCTGAGGAAAGGGGTGCTCAGGAGGCAGACGATAATCAGGCGCAACGACTATACATTCTGAACGGAGTGCAATTGTGCTGTTGGCCGGGATAGCCGTATCAAGCCCACCTCCAGCGACATATCCACCACCGTGAGTATGCAGGTAAATGGGAAGTGGGTCAGAACCCAGCCCTTTGGGGCGATAGATCCTGGTTGGGATAAGGCCAGCTGGACCCGGTATTTCAACATCTTCATAGTCCACATGGGGGTCAGGTTTATTGCCACCGTAGAATCCCACCAAGAGTTCTCGCATCCCATCTACGCCCAGTTCCCTACAGGACGGTCGTTGGCTCATGTCGCCGGTGAAATACTCAAGCACCTCGCCACTGAGTTTCGAAAAACGCTCTTCCCTTAGTTTTGCGTAATCCTTCATTGAATTGCTCCATTACTTATCAATTTTGATAGGTTGCCAAAACTGATGATTAATGAGTAAATGCTCAAATATGAGTTATAGCTCATAGTAATCGATAATGGGGAGATGAGCAAAGTCTTTGGCGTGCGGGCTGAACCATGTCTTGGAGGAAGAGGTTATGAGTGCCAGCGGAGTGAAAACCCCAATTGAAATTATCGATCAATCGCCGATGCGAATACGCCAATGGGTGGTCGTCGCGATTTGTATTACTGGGATGGCGATTGACGGTTATGACGTGATGTCAATCTCGTTGGCCGCTTCTGGCATGAGCGCCGAATGGGGGCTTTCCAAGGCTGAGCTGGGTTTTTTACTGCCGCTCGAATTTCTCGGCATGGCGGTGGGGCTGTTTTTCATCGGCGCCATGACCGATAAATATGGCCGCCGCCTGACTTTCCTGTTCTGTCTAATAGTCATCTCATTGGGCATGGCCGCGAGCGGCTACGCGCCGAACAAAGAAGTTCTTGCGGCCACGCGGGTGTTTACCGGGCTCGGCATTGGCGGCATTTTGGCGACAGGCACGGCGCTATCGTCGGAATATAGCAATGCCAAAAACCGCAGCCTCATTGTTATCTTGGCGGCTGGCGGCTATACATTCGGTATTTATCTGGCCAGCAAAGTGGCGGCGCTGTTGCTCACTGATTACGACTGGCGAGCCATCTTCCTGTTTGGCGCCATGGTCAGCGCGGGTTTCTTGCCTTTGGTCTATTTCCTGGTGCCGGAATCCATCGGCTTTCTAGAGCGACGTCGTCCAGCCAATGCGCAGGCCCGCATCGCCGCGACGTTGCGCCAGATCGGCCATAGCGAGAGCTTTGAAATGGGGGCGATCGAAGACGATGAAAAAGAAAACGTCTCGCCCATGCGCCTGTTTGAGGGTAAGACCGCGCGTATTACCTTCGTTATGATCGCCGTCTATCTCGGAAATATTCTGACCTATTATTATTTCGTCAAATGGATGCCGCCAGCTGTCACCGATATCGGCTATACCGCTATTCAAGGCACGGAGGTATTGGCGATGATCAGCATTGGCGGGCTCACAGGCTCGGTCACCATCGCCATTCTATCGAAGTTTTATAAGCTGAAACACCTGATGCTCGTGGCGCTATTGGGCAGCGCTGTCTCGGTCGCCTCCTTCCCGATGTTTACCGGTTCGCTCGATGCCATGTTGCTGGCTGGCGGCGTGGCAGGCTTCTTTCTATTCGCGGTGATTGGCGGCGCGCTGGGGCTGTTTGCCGAAAGCTTCCCAGCCGCCGTGCTGGGCTCGGGCGTCGGCGTGGTGTTGGGTACAGGGCGCGGCGGCGCGGTGATCGGCCCATGGGTCGGCGGGCTGCTGTTTGCGGCAGGCATGGGTCTATCGTCCGTGTCGGTGATCATGGCGGCTGGCTCGTTCCTTGCGGGACTCTCACTATTGTTCTTGCCACGCGAGTCATAAGGCGACCGATTGAGCGAGCAGCTGCGCAAACAAAACCGTGACGTTGCGAGCTTCGAGTGAGGTGACGGCGGCGCTAGTCCATCTTTTCACCGAGTGCTCGGGCTCGCTCAAGTCGGCTTGCTTCATCATTCGGCAAATGCCTTTGTGCCATAAATATAAGAGTCAATGCGGGAATGAATGCCAGCGTTGATACCATTATGGCGATACGGAGTGATTCCACATCGTTTCTGCCGCTCGATTGCAGTACGTCGGAAAGTTGGCCGATAATATAAGGACCAAGTGCGAACGCAATGAACGTATTGGCTAACAGGACAACGGCTGCGGCGAGTGCTCTCATGCGCGGCATCACAAGATCTGTTGCCGTGGCTTGCAAGGCTCCACCCACCGAGGTCACAGGAATCATATATAAGAAGTGCAGCCAAAAGGCGGTGGTCAGGCTCTCAGTGTGTAAAAGCAGAAGCAAAATGGGAGTCATACCCACTACTGCGGCGTAGCCTAGAATAAGGCGCCCGCTGGGAAATAACCGCCTTAGATAATCAGCGGCAAATCCACCCAGGTTGGCACCTATGAAGCCACCCACTGCTGTACCGAGTCCAATATACAAGCCAATTTCTGCTATGCCGATGTCATGAGTCCGTATCAACAGTGGGGGGATCCAGAATGTTGAGCCGACACCGGTGAAATTCATGACCGGAAACGCCAGTGCTGAATACATAAACGCTTTGCAGCGAAATATCATCGCGAATGATGCGGGATCACGAATCTTGAGGGATTGAGCCCAAGAGAACGCGATGTACAGTCCGATAGCTAAGGTCGACCACTGGGCAATACTGCCGGTGATCAGAATCAGGCTAGAGGTGATCAACATAATACAGGTAGCCGCGGCCGCATTGATGAACAGTGCTTTGGGGGTTTTTCGCAGGCCATAAAGGTTTAATAGTGGAATCACCGACATCAGTTCATTGCCAAGTAGCTGAAATGGGGCGGGGTGTTTCGGGGAAGTCAATCCTTCACTAACTCCGCGTTCGGGTTCTCGTAAAGTTCGAACCCAAACGGCAAGCAATAATCCTGGCAAACCTACAACCATAAATGCAACTTGCCATCCTTTTAAGCCAAAGGGTGGGGCGGTCGGATAGGTGGTTGACCAATAATCAAGAACATACCCGCCCAGGAACATCCCAAAACCCGCACCGATCCATAGACCTGAAGAGTAAATGGCGAAGACAGTCGCACGCCATTTTGGGGCATAATAGTCAGCAAGCAGTGACAAAGCCGCCGGTGATGCGCTGGCCTCGCCGATGCCGACACCGATTCGACAGACTGCCAGCGCACCAAACGAACGTGCAAGCCCAGATGCCGCTGTCATCAAACTCCAGGCTGAAAGCCCGATAGAAATTAGGCTGCGCCGCGACCAAACGTCGGCAAATCGTGCGAGCGGAATACCTGCCACGGCATAAAACACGGCAAAAACGGTACCATATAAAAAACCCAACTCTCCATCGGAGATACCGAGATCGGCTTTTATGTCTTCCGCCAGAATTGTCAGTATATTGCGATCAATAAAATTGAATGCGTAAACCAGCATGAGTATGGCTAGCACGTAGTGAGAGTAGCCTCCTCCGATCTGTGGAGTAGTCTTCAGCGTTTGGTTGCTCATGGTTGCCACCAAAAAGTTTATCAGTACAAATTGACGCTTGTTCCAAGCTGACTGTTACCTATGTGGCAGGTAACACACTTCAAAAACGGCGTGGGTGTTTCCGTTAGGTGTTGCTACTGACTAGCACCTGGACCGCGTTTTGCGTAATCCTTCATTAAACTGCTCCATTACTTATCAATTTTGATAGGTTGCCAAAGCTGACGATTAATGAGTAAATGCTTTAATATGAGTTAATACTCATATTAGTAGATAAAAGGGAGATGAGTAAAGTCTTTGTTGGAGGGAAAGCACGTTCTGGATGTTATGCCATGTGCGTACTCCCGCATGGACAACCTTCTAAGCACCTGTACAAAAAGGATTCGGTGCTAATTTAAGATTAAGAGGAAGTAGGCGATGGACGGAAAACCCGTAGTAAAAGAATTATTACAAAAGGTCGGTGATGTGGAAATCTATTGTGAGCTGCGCGGAAGCGGTCCTGCGGTCGTGCTTCTCCCTACCGGGCACAGTGATTGTGAGTCCTTTAGGGTGGTAGCTGACGCTCTATCCGAAGAATTCACAGTCCTAAGCTGTGATACTAGAGGAAGTGTTCGTTGTAAGATGCCTTCGGAATGGGGACCGGTTACGCCGGAACACATCGCTGATGATGTCGCAGGGCTTATTAAATCCCTTAATCTTGCACCAGCTTCTGTTTTTGGCTGCAGTTCAAGCGGACAGGCGGCGCTATGCTTAGGACTGAATCATCCTGACGTATTGCGCAATCTGGTGATCCATGAACCGGCTCTGACGCACCAGGCCCCTTTAAGCGGTCCCGATCTTCCTGGCGGGGGAGCGTTTCCGTCCATGATGCGGGAAAGGGTGAAAAAAGGCCTTGAAGCTTCAAATACAGGCGAGGAAGACCCCGCGTGGTCTTTTCGACAAGCCGTGCTCCGGCAGGATCTTTTAGACAAACTTGATCCGAAGTTCTTTGAACGGGTTTTAATAAATTCAAAGATGTGGGCAACAAAATATCTGGGTACCGTTGATGCACGGGTGTATACAGACGAGGAGTTTGAGAAAATCGGTCGAGTGCCGACAACTTTCTCAGCGGGTGTTTTTCATTTGGCTGTGATTGCTGAGGCCACCCGGGCTGCCGCTGAAAAGTGTAACGCTGATTTCGTGTGGCTGCCGTGTATGCATTTCCCGCAAATAAGTATACCTGATGAATTTGCCGAATTCGTTCGTAATGAAATCCGAAAAAACCTTAAAACTAATCACAATTAAAGGGGAGCTCGACAAAATGTGGGCTGGCAGTCGAAATCGACCAGGCCTAACAAAGAAAACGAGGCGCGTTACCGACAAAACAGATCTACTATTTAAACGCGTCTTTCATTAACGCAATGGTTGCGACCTCCCGGAAATAGATAGCCTCTTCTACAACATCATCCGGAACCTGGTATATAGTGTTTCGAAGCTCGAACAAATAGTGACCCAATTTCCTCATCCTTTCGGCATCCCAGTTCGATCCTGCTTGATGTAGAAATACAACAAGAGCATCAATGGTGAACTCTTTGTGTTTCTGATAAAGCTCGTTTAGTTCGGGGTACGTGGCAGCGGCACTGATGAGTAGCTGACCTAACTTTCTCCTTTTGCCAGTATAGCGGTCATAAGTGCCGACAGATTTTGAAAAGTCCTCTAACAGACGCTTGCGACTGGATTTTGCATACTTTTCAAGAGGGAAGGCAGCAGTCCTTTCTTCGATCTCTGCGAGCCAGTCCTGCATGATGGCATACAGTATTGATTGTTTGTTGGGGAAGTACTGGTAAACGGACCCGATGGGAATTCCAGCCTTCTTGGCGATCTCGTTGGTCGTAAAACCATCGAGACCTTTTTGCGAAATGACTTCAATTGTGGTCGCGACAATTTTCTCAACACGTGCTCTGGAACCGGCTCTTGAAGGTAGTTTTCGTGGTGTCACTCTCTGAAAGACGCTACGTTCCTTCTTAGTTGCAGCTCGCTTCATAGTTGCTGGCTCTCCGGTCGGTGTAAAGAGTTGTAAAGATCTCAGGCGCTACACATATCCTAGCTGAATATTCAAACACGCACATCATCATTCTAGCAAATAAGAAACAGCTTCATTAATCAATTTGGGCTGTTTTTCATTAAGCTTGCTTGATTTTTCATTAATGTGAGTTTAGGCTCATAAATGTTGTGAGTAAATGCTCGTATATATGCAAACTTTGAGGAAGGTGCGGATGTGTGATCGAAGTCCAAGAAAAGAGAAAAACTCATATCTACGTAGCTGCTGTCTGCTAGTTCTAGTCGTGTTGACTGGTGTGTCAGTAGGCGTTGGTGCGCAGGAGAGCAGTGCGTCCAGTTCAAAGGTGCTCGAAGAGATTGTTGTCACGGCACAAAGACGTGAACAGGGTATGGGTGACTTGCCTGTAGCAATAAGTGCGTTTGATGCCGAAACGCTCGCACAGCTCCAGTTGGAGGATCTTACGGACCTGGAAAATTTCGTGCCGTCGTTACAAGTAAATCACGAAGGGCCGCACGCCTCAATGACTCTGCGTGGGGTTGGAAGCCAATCAATCAACTATGGCGGTGATCCTGGTGTTGGCTTTCACGCGGACGGAATCTACGTCGCTCGTGCAAAACCTCGCTTTGCCACATTCTACGATCTTGAGCGAATTGAAGTCCTGCGTGGACCGCAAGGTACTCTTTACGGTCGTAACACCACAGGTGGTGCAATTAACCTGGTGTATAACAAACCTTCACCGGAATTCTATGGGCGCTTAACATTGGCAGCGCTCAGCCATGATGGGTACGAGGTAGCAGGTGTGCTTAATGGGGCAGTTACTGATCGCGTATCAGGTCGATTGAGTTTTGATCAGGAATATAACGAAGGATGGGCGGAAAATGCCTTCCCGGGTGGCGATGATTTGGGTGATAAAGACAATTGGGCTGTCCGAGGACAATTGCAGATCGATGTTAGCGATTCAGTGGAATTGCTGCTGCAAGGTGACTACTACGAAAGCGACCCGGGAAATCCCAATCGAAAATTCTTGGGTGGTCCCGATGGCAGGCTTACTGCCGGGCAGTCGCCTCCTTTTAATGGAGATGCTTTGGTGAGCTACTCGACAAGGAAGGGTGTTTCAAGTAACGACGCTAGCAGTCCTTCTGAATTTTGGGGTTTGTCTGCCAAGTTATCGATTGAGTTCGAGAATTTTCAGTTTCGCTCAATCTCAGCATACCGTAGCCACGTTTACGACGAGTTTAATCAGGATATCGATGGAACCGATGTGTATTTTTCTGATTTGGATTCGCTTAACGATATCGAACAATACAGTCAGGAATTTCAGTTAGTCTCGAATCGAGAAGGGAAGTTTCAGTGGCTTCTAGGCGCCTACTATTTCAATGAAGATGGAGAGTTCTCAAGTAGGATCTTCTTTGGTTTTCCTGAACTTCGTGCTGGGGGAACGGTTGAAACAACTTCTTATGCTGCTTACGCCCGAGGTGAATATCAGATTTCGGATAATCTCAACGCGTTTGCCGGGGTCCGATACAGCTATGATGAAAAAGATATGACGGAGTTTCTAAGTATTTTTCCTTTCTTACCTCGCATAGATCGCGCAGATGATGATGATTGGGATGATGTCACGTGGGAAATCGGCGTTGATTATCAATACAGTGATGAATCCAAAGTTTTCGCAAAAATAGCTCACGGCTTTAAGTCAGGGGGGTTTAATACCAGTTCACTTCAAGCGACGAGCTTCGATCCCGAAGAGGTGCTGAGTCTTGAAGTAGGTTATCGGGGGCTACTGAATGCAGGTAGAACGAGATTATCTGCGATTGTTCACTGGAGTGATTATAAGGACATACAACTGAGTACGATAAGGGATTTTGCGGTCGAGTTTAACAATGCGTCCGACTCGGATATAGGGGGTGTTGAACTCGAAATTACGACGCTCGCTAGCGACAACTTGCAACTTAGCGCAATGGCGAGTTACCTCCACACTGAATTAGGCGAGTACATCACGGTCTCTCAGGCCAGGCCCGAATTGGGCATACAAGATCTGAAGGGAAATGAAATGGTGAATGCACCGGAGTGGAAGTTCGCACTGTCCGCCACATACGAATTTAGCCCTGCTGATGTTGGTGGATTTTCGGTTAGTGCTAACTATTACTGGGAGGATGAGGTTTTCTTCACTCCACAAAATCACCCACAGGCATCTGAGGATTCAGTGGGTCGTGCTGATGCAAATTTGCATTATCGCTCGAATGATGGTCGATGGTCTGCAGAGCTATTTGTAAAAAATATCACCGATGAGAAAGTCTTGTCCGGCATACTCATCGCCTCGGCAGCTGTTGGCTCACCTCACACTGGTGCTTGGGACGCACCTAGAACCTATGGGCTGCGTGTCACCATGGAATTTGAGTAAGAATTGGTGTGTACAGTGGCAATTCCCCTCGTTGCGGATTCTCTTTCCCTATCCCCTCGGAAGAGAATATTGGTGATCTAAACAGATCACCCCGCAACCTACTTTTGGTGTAAATGACACCTCGGTCATACCGTTGCTTAACGCGTTCCAGTAATGACCATTGGAGTAGTCGAACGGTCGTTATTCATGTCGATGTGACACCTTCCATCCAATCCAGCGAAAACTGGGCCGCGGTATCTGATACGAAGTAATCCATATATCCGGCACGTGCAACAGGTTTCATCGCAGCGCTGTCAACTATCCCGTCTTTGACGTAACGGTCATCAATGTAGACACCTACGACCTGACCTATCACCAGGTTGTAACGATCAGTCGCTGGATAAGATGCCAGCGTTTCTTCCAGGGGCTCAAGGGGGATTGTATTCATCCACTTACATTCAAGAGATATAGGGGAGTCTTTTACCCTTGGTGGAGTTACCAGTCTTGACGGTGCAGCTTCGAGTCCAGCATGCTCCATTTCGTTTTCACCACGTGGGTACAATCCCGATGTTTGGTGCATTTGCTGACGAAGGTCCCAGGTTGCAAGGCTGCATACGAACTCCCCGGTTTCTTCCGTGAATGTCAAAGCGTCTTTTCTACCCAGGGAAGAATAGGCAACGATGTCTGGCCTTACCGAAAGGAGGTTGAAAAAAGAGTAGGGCGAGAGATTTGTCTCACCTTTCCTGCTTACTGTTGATATCCAACCAATTGGTCGTGGCACGACAAGTGCTTTCATGGGGTTGTGTTTTAACCCGTGATCATCTTTTGCAGTTTCGTAATACATATTGAGACTAACTCGTAAAGGAGATTAAACGTGGTTGGATCACTCGCTTCGCGCTACTCTGATGTCATCCAACCACCAGGAGTTTTTGCGACACCAGTCTTAACGACCCAGCTGGGATTTGACAGCGCTTCGATATCGTTGAGGGGATTAGCGGGGAGAATCAGAAGATCTGCTCTTTTACCGATTTCCACAGTGCCAATTTCACCGTCTAGACCCAACATCTGTGCTGATGTCATCGTTGCGGCCTTCAGCGTCTCAAATGGGGACAACCCCAGTTTCGAGACTATCAGTAATTCATTTACAGACGAGGCGCCGTGAAAGGTGTAGATGGCAAAAGGATGCTGTAGTGAATCGCTTCCCAGGACAATGGGGACACCCGCTTTGTGTAGATCTGCTAGCGCTTGCTTTGCAAGCCCTGAAGAATTTTGAATTGCACTGGAGCTCAACACCTGTTGGAACTTATCCGAAATGAGCCATTTCATGAACCAGGGCACGTTTTCTAGTTGTGCTTCCTGCATTCTAGTCTTGGCCAAAGGGCCGTTAGCTGGGTCACGTGCAACTGCCAATTCTGGTCCCGGTACCACGCTGGTGACGAATGGTCTCTCGATTTTCTGCAGGTTATCTTGAGTTAACCAACTGTCCGCAATCTGTTGGGTTGTTGCCTGGTAGATACCTGCGTCACGAATCCTATCTACCATTTGACTCGAGAGAGGTGATTCTCGACCAATCAGTGTGTGAACGAATGTGTTCGGTCGCAGGTGTTCAATTGCTCGTGACATGTTGTATTCAGACGTGACGTGGACAAAGATCAAACGATCTTTTTCCCGAGCCTCTTTGTTGATTTCTTCGAGAACGGCGTCGCCGTGGGTTGGGATGTCGAAGTACGACAAGATCCCACTGTCAAAGAAGTTGTTTTCCAATAGCACTTTAACGCCAAGGCTTCCCTTCAGATTCTCATCCGAAAAAGCGTTTCTTACGTCTTCGGGTGTTGTGACGCCAACGAAATTATCATCACCGAAAGGCAGGACCGAGCCATACCCCCCTGGGGCATACAGAACAGGGCTCATGTAGTGATACTGTGGGCCTGGGGAACCGGTTGCATAGAGCACTTCAATCTCTTCGATGACAAAGCGTGGAACTGCATTGTCGATAATGGTCGTAAATCCACTTGCCAGGTAACCTCGTAGGTATTCAGGAAGTAACTTTCCGCACGTTTGTCGCCAGTTTTCTGCTGTAGCTTCCGGATAGACAAAGCTGCATCCAGGGGACCACATGAGGTGCACGTGGGAATCGATCAAGCCCGGTGAAACATATGCCTCACCAAAATCCAGTGTTCGATCTGCCGCGACTTCAATCGTCGGTGCGATATCAACAATCAGACCATTTTTTATGAAAATTGACGTAATCTCGCCTGGTTCAGATGAGCGTCCATCTGCGATTCGAACGTTTTGAATCAGTATGCTCGGTGGATTCGTGTCGAATGTGGGTCCGACTCCAGCCGCAAAACTCTGGCATGCAATAAGACAGGCGAAGGGGTAAATTAGCTTGATTAGAATTGGCTTGAGACTATTCATTAAACGGTACCGGGCGATTTGTGCCCCCAGGTCGAAGTCGTAGAGTATTCAGCGGTTTGCCAGTTATCATCATTAATCTTTATCCCTCCAGAGCCGAATTCCATAAGAAATCCTGAAGGAGTTTCTGCATAAAATGAGAACATCCCATCATTTGGGTGCTGGCCAAGAGAACGCGCGATCGGAATGTTGAGGGAACGCATTCGATCATGAGCGAGTCCGACATCTTCAATATCACCCACCTCCAGCATGAAGTGATCAATCCGTTTACGCATTGGTGTACCGGCTAGTGCCAGAGTGTGGTGACGCTCATTAACATGGAGAAATGTTAACTGAAGGGTGAGTTCGGGGTTGATTTTCACGCTAATGACGTCACTCAACCGAAAGCCAAGCTGGTTTTGATAGAACTCAAGTCGAGCAGCACTGTCGGCGCAACCGAGGACAAAATGGCTGGCGCCGCCATTCCCTGTAACGAAGCCACTTTTGACCAAATCTGATTTGAACTGCTGTTCAGATTTGTTCAACGTCGTATACAACTCTAACGGAAACCCTTCTGGGTCTAGGAGTTCATAAAGATCGGCAACTTTTCTTGCCGCTCGAGTCGACTCGGGTGCGCGCGAAACTTCATACCCGGCCTTGCGTAAGCTTGAGATGGTTTCATCGAGCAGTTCGTCGTTTTCACATTCGAATCCGGCGATTGCAAGATCATCTAAACTTCCTTCTCTGAAAAACAGGCGCTGCTGGTATTCGTCGATCTGTGCGCTGAACCCAGAGTCATTGTTGGTGACAATGGCGCCGACACCATCGACCATAAATCGTCGCCACGCTTCTATGTCACTGACTTCAAATCCAAGATAGCCCAGGCTGGATACGCTCATAATTTCTCCTTAGTTTCAGTCCAGGAAGTTGCAGACCAATGTGTTAAATCGATCCGCATGTTCCCATTGCGCCCAGTGGCCGCATTGTGGAAAAACGTGCAGTTGTGCTTTGGGAATGATGTTAATCAAGGTCATCCCAATATCCAATGGAACGACTTTGTCTTCTCTACCCCAAATAAGCAGAACGTCATGAGGCAAGACACCAAGTGAGGGGTGCCGCCAAAGCGGCTCTACTGAATCGCCTTGGCCAAAACGCATCGGCGGGTTTTCCACGATGCTTGGTGTGAGTGCTGCCTTCAATCTCATGTTTAGTAGTTCATCAGTAATGTGACTTTGATCGAATACAAATTTGTCCGAGAAGGATCGAAGACGTTCCATGGAAGGGCCATCACCGTCATAAAATGTGAGGATATCGGTGATTGCAGGTGTTCGTGCCTCACCAAAGAGCCGAAACCCTGCGGGACAACCCATCATGACAAGTTTTTCTACCCGTTCCGGGTTTTCAATGGTCAGCTTTAACGCAATGCTTCCGCCGAGCGAGTTACCGATGAAGCTAGCCTTAGGAATATCAAGTTGATCCATGAACGTAATGAGCTTTTCGGTGTACCAGAAAAGGAATTCAACCCCTTTGGCTCTTGGCTCTGATTTGCCCCATCCCGGTAGATCTACACAGATAACACGGTGTCGAGTGGATAATGCGTCAACGTTGCGATTGAAATTCGACCAACCAGTTGCCCCGGGACCACTGCCGTGTAGCATGATAACAACATCCTGGCTGTCACCCATGTCGTTGTAGTGGATACGAACCCCATCAACTGTGACTGATTTACTTGTATCTTCTTCCAAGTAGCCTTGTGTATCGTTCACTCAACTCCCTCCTGATTCCACGTTAGTAATGCCTCTGCAGGCGCACGGTTTAGCCGATTTGTAAACATGTCTGAAAACCGACCATCAGGAAAGCCGAATTTTACGATTTATGGTATCGTAAAAACCGGACTATTAGGTATAACTGACATGGCTACTCCGCGAAACACAAATCTCAATCTGCTGCCGGTGTTGCATGCGCTGTTACACCACCAGAGTGTTACCCGTGCAGGTGAAGAACTACACATGAGTCAGTCTGCAGTGAGTGACGCATTGGCCAACCTTCGCCGCGTTTTTGGAGACCAGTTGTTGGTGAAATCAGGACGAAAGATGGTGTTGACAGATTATGCCAAATCACTGCTACCGCAAATTGATGAGACCATTAACAATGTTCAACAGCTCTTAGGCCAATCAGGTTTTGAGCCGTCGGAGGTGAATAGGCGATTTGTCGTTGTCAGCGCTGATTCGGTGATTATGACGATCGGTCCAAAGATTGCCGCTGCACTTGAATCACACGCGCCGAAGGCGAGCATCCAATTCGAAAATTTAGATCCCGTGTCACCAGGGCGAATGTCTTCCGGGGTGATAGACGTGACCATGATTCCGCAAGAAGTTGCGCCCCGGTTTGGGCGCTTGCATGAACAAGAATTATATAGAGAGGAATTCGTATGCATCATGCGCAAGGGACACCCTTTAGCCAGGGGTACACTCTCAAAAAAATCTTATCTGAATGCAGTACATGCGAGGTTCTGGCCTGGCGGTGAGGCAGCAGCTACGCATGAGTCTCGCATACTAGAGAAGGAGCACGCGACACAAGTAGACGCAGTGAGACTCCCCCAGTTTTCGTTGTTACCTTATTTCGTTGAGACAACCGATCGATTAGCGATGGTGCCTCGTCGGGTGGCTGAAAGGATGAAGCAGCATTCCAATATACACATCGCAAGGTTACCGTTCAGGAATGAAACCGTAATTTCCATGTATTGGAACAACATAAAACACAACGATCCAGTTCATCGCTGGTTTCGATCTCTTATTGCAGACTTAACGATTGACGATCGGCCCACAGGACTACTCAGTTAGGTAATCGTAAATATCGATACCACATATCGTGAAATCCGTCTTTTACGATAGCAAGAATTGAGTGACTATTTCTTCGACTACATGTTTAAGGGGGTCAATTGACTTATCCCATCATTATTGTGGGCGCGGGTCCTGTAGGCCTGATTACTGCAATGGACTTAGCGAAGCGAGGAGTTGCAACGGTTGTACTCGAACAGCGAACCGACGCGGCACCAGCACATCCTCGTTGTAACACCACTAGCGCAAGAACAATGGAGATTCTACGGCGATTGGGTTGCAGTGAATCATACCGCGCCTGCGGACTGGCAGCGGACTACCCGAACGACGTGACATACAGCACAAGTATTACGGGGCACGAAATCACTCGCTATCACTTGCCAGCTGCCAACGGGACAGCGCTAGATGAACGTGTTGCCCATGATGGCAATTGGGCGTCTGCTGAACGACCCCACAGGGCCAGTCAGTTTTACCTGGAACGTGTGTTGCGAGATCACGCATCTACCTTCGATCAGATTGATTTGCGGTTTTGCAAGGAGGTGACCCAGGTTGAGCAAGGTCTGGATGAGGTGCAGCTGCTTGTCAAGGATGTCGAGAGCGGTGTGGAAGAAAGACTGACAGCTCAGTTTCTGTTGGCCTGTGACGGTGGTCGGTCCACTGTAAGAAAGCAGGTTGGGATTCCGTTTGAAGGTGAAGCCGTGGGACTTGGTCGAACACAATCGGTGGTGATTCGATCGAAAGACATTCTTCCGATCATGCAGGCACACAACGGTCTAGCCTGGATGAACTGGCTGATCAGTAGCAATGGCAGCGGTAACCTCATAGCAATCGATGGTCAGGAATTATGGCTTACCCACCTGGGTTTGCCTCCAGAAGAAGAGGAAGTCACCCCTGAAACGATCGACCGTCAAATTCGGATATCAATGGGCTGTGAAATTGAATATGAGGTTGTCCACACAGAAGTTTGGCAATTGAATCGACTAGTTGCAGAGACTTATCGAAGCGGAAATGTCTTCCTGGCGGGTGATGCAGCCCATATATGGCCCCCATTTGCGGGTCATGGCATGAATACTGGTATCGAGGATGGCATAGGAATCTCCTGGATGCTCGCAGCTGTCATCAACGGTTGGGCCCCTGCCAGCATTTTGTCGGCCTATGAACGAGAACGACATAATGTGGGAGAAAAGGTTTCTCGCGCAGCGGCGGGACTGGTTATGGCGCAGCGGGAAATTTACGCGAGCGAATCGAATCTCGAATTGTTATCGGAAAACAGCGCTGAAGGCGAAGCTGCAAGAAAATCAATGCGCGATCAACTGGTCATGCGTGACAGCATACAGTTCAACGCACAAGGTATGAACTTTGGTCTGCATTACGACGAATCTCCGCTCATAGCCTACGACGACGGAGTTGCTCCTGAATACGACATTCGTCAATACACACCTTCGACGGTTCCTGGATGTCGATCGCCTTTCTTTGCATTCATCGAAGATGGAGTGCCGATCTATGACCGTCTTGGTCTTGGATTTACTCTCTTGCGATCAGACACGAGTATTGATGTGTCAGAATTTACTCGCGTCGCTGCGGCGGTGGGAATGCCGTTCGAAGTTATCGATATTGAGTTTGAGCCCAAAGCTCAGCTGATTTACGACAAGGCGCTAGTTTTAGTTCGACCGGATGATCGTGTCGCATGGCGTGGTGATTGCATGCCCGAAAATCCCCAACACATTATAGACCTGGTGCGCGGTGTATTTGATCCCACCTGAGTTCAACAATAACCACGAGGATTCGTTATGAACGACAATGTTGCGACAGTAACCCTTGAGCGCGCCACCGAATTTGGCGCTTCCTGGAACAGCCATGATCCTGACTTGGTGGCAAGTTTCTTTGCAGATGATGGCGTATACCACGCGTCGGTTGGACCTGATCATATGGGGAAAACATTTGTTGGTCCGGCAAACATCAGAACCGGAGCACAAGAGTTTTTTGAGCGTTTTCCGACAGGTCGCTTTGAGAATCTGGTCGTGAAGTTGTACGGCGACTTTGGCACATTCGAATGGGACTTCGTAACAACACCGGATGACGGGTCCGAAACGAGAGTCGCTGGATGTGATTTTCTGGAGTTCAGAGGACAAATGGTTACATTGAAGAATGCGTTCAGAAAACAGAAGGTATGAGGTGATGCCGTTGGATACACGATTATCGATCAAGCGATATGTAGTGCTGCTTTTGTTGGTTCTTCCAGTACAACTGGAAGCGATTGCAGAGACTGCAGTTGAACCAATCTCTTCATTTGTGACGCTGGGTACTGGTGCCGGAGGTGTTCCGTTAGCTGAACGTGCACAGGCCTCAAACTATTTACGTTATGGTGATGATGAGATTCTGATTGACGTTGGTGATGGCGCGTCGAGGCAACTCGCCCGGCTCGGTGTTCCGCTGCGAAGTATCGATGCGGTCTTCTTGAGTCACCTTCATTTTGATCATACTGGCGGTTTGTTTGCGTTTCTTGCTCTGAGAGTACAGACGAATGTGACTAATAAAGTGACCATCTTTGGACCGCAAGGAACAAAGGACAGTGTTGATGGGCTCCTTGCAGCTATGTTTAGTGTTGACTCTCGTACCAGTGCTCTAAAGCCGAACGCTCGCGCATCAACAGCGAATATTGAGGTTGTGGAGTTAACGGACCGGTTTCAGGCTACGATTGGGAAGATCGAAGTTTCAGCTGTGATCAACAGCCACTATGTTCTTTCGACGGATCTAAAAGATAAGGCTAGATCATTCTCCTTTCGATTCTCTATGCCGGATCGTTCCATTGTTTACACCGGTGATACTGGCCCAAGTGAGGCTGTTGAGAACCTCGCGAAAGGGGTAGATGTGTTAGTGACGGAAATGCTTGATCCGGAAGAGTTGCTCGCAACTATTAAGACTAATAATCCGGACATACCGCCAGCAGCGCTTGAATACGCAAAGAACCACTTTATTTACCAACATCTTACACCTGATGAAGTCGGTCAGATGGCAGGAAACGCTGCTGCGAAGTCTCTGATCGTGACACACAATGCACTAAAAGATGAATCACTGGCGCAGGCGGGACGGAAAATCGCCAAATATTATTCAGGCTCAGTAGTGTTTGCGCACGACTTGCAGTCTTTCTAGCGAGATAAATCACATGGGTACAAACGCTGGGGAAGTATCGACCACACTTAGCGGATTAGACTATTTTGAGAGATTGTTGCAGGGTGACCTTCCGCTGCCAACGATATGTGCGACCATACCAATGTCGCTTGGCTCTGCAGAGTATGGTCGTGTAGTTTGGCAAGGTCTTGCGAGTGATCAATTGCTGAATCCAATGGGTTCGGTCCACGCTGGTTTTGCAATGACTCTACTTGACAGCTGCATGAGTTGCGCTGTTCATTCGACACTTCCTGCTGGTGTTTCCTATACGACACTGGAAGTAAAAACTAATCTTGTGAAAGCCATTACCCTGGATACGGGGCCAGTATCTGCAGAAGGCAATATCATTAAAGTTGGCAGGAGAGTAGGTACCGCAGAAGGGCGGCTTATGGATAAACAAGGCGCTGTTTACGCTTTTGGAACCGCTACCTGTCTCATTCTCGGTGGAGTGACTGACTGATATTTAACCAAGGGGACTGACACGGCGTTTAGTCAGATCCAGATCATCGGAGATGACTTGAGACGCGTTGTAGCCACAGGCGCCGTGTGCGCCTCCGCCTGGATAAGTTGACACACCGCAAACATAGAGTCCTCTGACCCCTGTTCGATACTGTTCGTGCCCGAGTTGGAACAACATTTGTCTCTCATAGTCTCCGGGATTGTTGAAACTACTTGCGATGACATTTGCCTCGGTCATATTGGGTGCGACTGTTCGCCATGTTTTGAGAAACTTGTTTGTAAATGTGTTGTTTATCTCATCCCATCTCTCCGCGGTGAAGGCAGAACTATGGGGAAGGAATACATCTGCACTGGCTACGTGTTTTTGAGGTGGGGCCTGGCTTGGATCCCACAGAGTGTTAACACGCGCTGCGGCTCGAGGTGATGTCAGTAACCCATGCCGGGTATCGCGTAAATACGCTAGCGTTTCTTCAGCGTTGTCAAATCCAACCATTGTATGGAAACAATGATTGATGGAAGAATCCCAACGGGCTGACTTGTATTCGGGCGCATCGTGTAGACAGTATGTGACGCTTCCAAGAGAGTCGTATCGTTGTTTTGCGAATTTCTTTGTGCGTGTTCTGGTTTCGACCGTCAGGTGTTTGGTGTCGAGTAACTCCAGAAGTGTTGATGCCAGACCGGCAGTGGATGCCACAATACCTTTTGTGCGAATTTTCCCATGACCAGGAACGAACAGGCCTTTAACCCGAGATCGCTCAATAATCAGTCGACTAACTTTTGCGTCCAGCAAAAAGTCCACCCCCATGGATTTAGCTGCTGCTGCCAAAGCGTCCGAAAAAGATTGCATACCACCGACCGGTAGTCGCCATTGACCTGCAAGCCAAAGTGGGACGCCAACGAAGCTCAGGTCTCCACCAACATCATCAAGCTGGATTCCGAACTCCTCAGCCAGCTGATACATCAAAGTTCGAATCTCATCAGTTTCAAATAGAGTGTCGATAAGACTCAGTGCTGAACCACTACCCACATTGTTAATGCCGGCTTCTTTACAGATAGACAATACGGCACTTCGCTGGCGGGCAAACCAGTCACGGTTTGCTGGTCTGTACATTCCATCGTGTACTAACTGATCGAATTTGTTTAGGCCTCTTTTCAGTATTGCGTAAGTTTTGGCATCTCGCTCAGAGTATTGAGAGAGGCTTGAAATCGATTTCTCAAGCATATCGTTCCGATGCAAAACAATTGGCGGGCGTCCATCTGAAAAACAGATTCCGTGTTGGGCTTCTGGTTGGATCGTTTTTAGGCCGAACGATTGTAGATCGAAGTCTTTAACCATTGGCATAACGTCGTAGTAACAAAGGTAATTTGCATGTGGATTGTGTTTGAAACCGTTTTGAAATGGTTCTTCGGTGCGTGCCAATCCACCGACTTCAGATTCAGCCTCAACAACGAGTGTCTTCAGACCTGCTCGTTGTAGGTAGAGAGCGAGGGTTAGCCCATTCACTCCTGCGCCAATGACTATTGAGTCATACACTTGCATAAAGGAAATAAAATGAGCATATACTCATATATGCGAAAATTGCAAGTATTTGATTTTGAATGTTGATTCTGGACCGAACAACCAGGATTGCCAAATTGCATAAATGGTGAGTTAATATGAGCTCACACTCATATATAAAATTCAGGACGATGACGGAAGAAAAACCGCTTGGTATTTGTTTTGGTATTTGTTCGTGTTTGGATTATCAAGAATGGTATGGCAAAAACTTCTCAGGAATGGTCGTATGTTAGACCGTCGATCTAACTACAAGTGTTTATAAACAAAAATTGAGGACTGGGCCCTAGATGAACGAAATCGACGCTAGTGTAGCAATCGAAGAGGTTATCCAAACATACTTCGACGGCATGTATGAGTCGTCGAAGAGCAAGGTGGAAGAAGCATTCCATCCAAATGCAATGATTGTCGGTCATACTCCGAATAATGATCTATTCGAATCGACAAGGGATTCGTTCGGTGACTTCGTTGAATCTCAAAAGCCATCTGCAAAAGAAAAGGGAGAACCAGCGTATCTGGAAGTGTTGTCCATTGATGTCGCGGGTCGCACAGCAGTAGCGAGAGTGAAAGACGTCTATATGGGGCAAACATTCATCGACAGCTTGTCCCTAGTCAGGGACGGCGCAAGCTGGAAGATTTATAATAAGTTGTATCATATGCAATAGTGACCCTAGTGAATCCAGGTGTTTTTATTTGATGCACTAGTGGCTCCAGACCCGGATGTTCTGATGACCAAATGACTGTGAGATCTCTACTCTTGTGGGGATGACTTTAATCGCGACGATCGCCGGATCGCTCGGCCCGGTAGCAAACTTCGTTAGGTCGAAGTCAATCACGTCCCACATGTACTGTTTTGTTTCCACATCTGTGTAGAGTTCCACGCGCCCTCGAGCTTTAACATGGAAGAAGTCAGGTGGTGATACCTGCCAGTGCAGGTCAACCAACGGTGATGCCTGCAATTCTTGTGCTTTAGGAGATAAGAGTTTTGTGCAAAACCATGCAATATCGCCGTCCCAGGTCGGATGAACCATTCTAACGCGCGGCTCACCATTATGGAGTGTGCCAATTGCACACCAACCAGAAGCTGCGGATCTTTCGGCGGCCTCAGCAAAGAACGCACTATTCTCTTCAGCGGTTACTAATCTCATTCCTTATATACCTGTTGAGTGAACGATAATAATTAATATGAGCATTTACTCGCTAAACGATCTTTTTGGCAACCCTGCCATCAAATTCGGCACCAGATTTAGGTCATATTTCGCATCGTCTTTTCCGATAGTAACTATAATTAATATCGGTTTCTCAGATTCTCTGGTTTCTCGTACTCTGCGACAACAGTGTCCAGACCACAGTCCCACACACAGCATGAAAGAGGAGTCACAATGACAGGGTCTTATTCGCCACACGATGCAGCGGTAAGATTGCGAGATGCTTACACGTCTGGTCCCATCGAACCACTCCGTGACGTACTTGAATCCACGGACACTGATAGAGCCTATGAAATCCAGTCACTGAATACGCAGCACTGGATTAAGGAAGGACGTGAAGTCGCAGGTTGGAAAATAGGATTGACTGCAAAGGCTGTGCAACAGCAACTGGGAGTTGATCAACCTGATTTTGGCGTACTTTTCAGTGACATGCAGATTGCTAACGGCGCTTCGCTCGACATGAATCAGATGATCCAGCCGAGGGCTGAGGCAGAAATTGCCATTGTGCTCGCGCATGATATCGTGAGCCCCGATGTGACAGCAGCGGAGGTCGCAGGTGCAGTGGCGTATGTTTCACCCGCCATCGAAATTGTAGACAGTCGAATAGCAGACTGGCGCATTACCTTTGCCGACACGGTTGCTGACAACGGTTCTTCAGCTTTTTATGTACTGGGTGATGCTCAGCTATCCCTGGTAGGTCTCGATCTCTATACCTGCGGCATGGTACTTGAAGTTGATGGTGGAATTTCATCACTGGGTGCCGGTGCAGCATGTCTGGGACATCCACTGAATGCTGCAGCCTGGCTGGCTCGAACCATGGTGAACCGCGGTCAGCCGCTCAAAGCAGGCCAGGTCATTCTGACCGGTGCGCTGGGGCCAATGGTTAGCCTGACCGCAGGACAGAAGATCAAAGCCGCCATCGGCGGGCTTGGTGAAGTAAGTTTCAACTGCGGTGAGCGATCATGAAGGTCGGCATTATAGGCTCCGGGAATATCGGTTCTGATCTTTTCGCAAAAGTTGTTCGTAAATCCGCTGTTCTCGAGGTTGCGGCGATGGTTGGTGTTGATCCTGATTCTGAGGGGCTCGCCATTGCCAGAAAGCATGGGATTGAAACGACCGCAGAAGGTCTTGATGGGCTGACAAGCATGCGCTGTTGGCAGGATATCGATATCCTGTTTGATGCCACTTCAGCAGGAGCACACCGATATCACAGCGACGTGGCATTGAAAGCCGGTAAGCGAATGATCGACCTTACGCCAGCTGCCATTGGCCCGTATGTAGTACCGGTGGTGAACGGTAGTGATGAGATTGATAAGCCCAACATCAATATGGTGACCTGCGGCGGTCAGGCAACGATCCCCATTGTCGCGGCAGTTTCTAGCATTGCGACAGTTCACTACGCCGAAATTGTAGCGTCCATTTCATCGCGTTCAGCAGGACCGGGTACGCGGGCTAATATCGATGAATTTACACAGACAACAGCACTCGGTCTTGAACACGTGGGTGGTGCAGGCAAGGGGCGGGCCATCATTGTGCTTAATCCTGCAGAGCCTCCTCTGATCATGCGAGACACAATCTTCACCTTGTCTTCGGGTGCTGAGCCTGAAGAGATTGCGACTGCTATCAAGGCAATGGTTGAACGAGTGCAGACCTATGTTCCCGGTTACCGTTTGAAGCAGGAAGTTCAGTTTGAATGGTTCGGATCAAATGACCCGGTGCATATCCCTGGTTTCGGCGACTTTGAGGGTCTCAAAACGACAACGTTTATCGAGGTCGAAGGAGCGGCGGATTACCTGCCTGCCTATGCAGGGAACCTCGACATCATGACATCGGCCGCGCTTGCGACCGCAGAGAAGGTTGCCGAAAATCTGAAAGAGGGGGTGGTATGAGTTTTGACCCTTCTACTGATCGGCTCTACATCCAGGACGTGACGTTGCGTGATGGTATGCATGCGATCCGACACCAGTATGGTATTGATCACGTGCGAAATATTGCCAGTGCGTTGGATGAGGCAGGCGTTGATGCTATTGAAGTAGCACATGGTGATGGGCTGAACGGCGGCAGTTTCAACTACGGTTTTGGCAAACAAACTGACTGGGAATGGATAGAGGCAGTCGCAGATGTTGTTAAGTCGGCGCGGCTCACGACCCTGTTGCTACCTGGCATCGGAACAATAGAGGACCTAAAGCAGGCACACTCGCTCGGTGTGACGTCAGTCCGAGTCGCAACGCATTGTACTGAGGCGGATATTGCCCAGCAGCATATTGAAGCTGCACGATCACTCGGCATGGATACGATTGGCTTCCTGATGATGAGTCATATGATTGAGCCAGCGCAGCTGGCAGAGCAGGCCGCGCTGATGGAAAGCTACGGTGCGCAGTGCGTTTATGTCACAGATAGTGGTGGCGCTATGGATATGGATGGATACCAGGCACGCGTTGAAGCCTATGACAAGGTGCTCTCTCCGGAAACCGAGCGCGGGATTCATGCCCATCACAATCTTTCTCTCGGAGTCGCGAATTCAATAGTTGGGGCACAGGCAGGTGCACGCCGCATTGATGCAAGTCTGGCCGGTATGGGTGCCGGTGCAGGTAATGCGCCACTCGAAGTATTTATCGCAGCCATCGATAGAAAGGGCTGGCAGCATGGTTGCGACCTGAATAAATTAATGGATGCGGCGGAGGATCTGGTCAGGCCGCTGCAGGGGCGTCCTGTACGAGTAGATCGTGAAACGTTGTCACTTGGCTATTCCGGTGTTTACTCATCGTTCCTTCTTCACGCAGAGAAAGCCAGCGAAACTTATGGTGTTGATACTAGAGATATTTTGGTGGAAGTTGGTCGCCGAAGAATGGTCGGTGGTCAGGAAGACATGATAGTAGATGTCGCGCTGGATCTACTGAAATCAAAGCAAACAAACTAGCTTCACCTATGCATGGTCGCAAAATTGTTCGTTCCTTTCAGGGGCGCCAGCAATGCCACAGAGATTTACGAAGTGAAATGTCTGGGCCACGAAGCTGCTGCGTCTTGCTGGACGATGATGTCAAAGGGTTCTAGAGGCGAGAGTGGAAGCAGGTGGTCGATGCCCATAGACATACGTGTCCCTGGCGAATTCGTAGTCACTTATGTTTCCGTGCAATTTCCCTGTTATCGGTCTGGTTTGGAGTACCGAATCACAGACTAAGAGTGCCGGTTAAGTCGGTTTGGTGTGAGTAAGAGGCGAATTTCCCTGTAGATTGCCTAGATAACAGGGAATTCTGGGAGACTGGTTAGCAGCAGACTGCAACCACCGCCAAATGAGTATTTAAGTGCTTGTTTTGAATGAATAAAAAATCACAAGATAAAAATTCGCCACCAGGTTCGCCCCCACATTTTCCTTTCGCAAGAATTTACGTAACCGGGATATCAGCCGCCGGAAACTCAGACCTAGCGCGCCGTATCTCTGATGCATGGATTTTTGTGTGATGCTTAAACAATCCGTGATTCTTGTTTGCCCGAGTACTGGTCTTTAAGCAGGCTTTTATAAAGCTTTCCGATGGCGCATTTCTTCCGTGTTGGGTGTTAGCTTTTGTTGAGCAACAGTTCAGCCAGCTTTGCTCGATGGTGGGCAGCGTCACCCAGGAACACCTGGCTATATAGTTGACGCTTTAAATAGATGTGCACAAAACACTCCCATGTAAAACCGATACCGCCGTGAAGCTGCACTGATTTTTTTGAGCCAAAAGCTGCTGCGTCGGACGCGGCGGCTTTAGCCATGCGGGCATATTGCTCTGCGTGGCTTGGTTCAAAGTCGGTTGCGCAGGCGGCGTTGTAAAGGTGTGAGCGCGCAATATCGATGGCCACCATAAAATCAGCTAATGGGTGTTTGACCGCTTGAAAAAAGCCAAGGTTGCGATCGAATTGCTTACGGGTTCGGGCGTATTCCACTGTGGTCTGAAGCTGCCATTCAGCTGCGCCACAGATATCCGCGCTAATCATCACTAGAAGCGCAGGTGTCGCTCGCGTTAAGGCATCGATCCCATTGTCAGGCGCGCTGACGATCTGCGTTTTTGCAATAGGGGCCTGTTTGAACTGTAAACGCGCCTGGTCCCGGGTGAGGTCGATAATCGCGTTCGACGCTATAGAAAGACCCTCGCTATTTGCGGGCATCGTAATGAGCACAGTTTCACCGTCTTGTTTAGCGTTGACCAGAAAGTAGTCGACTTTCTGGGCATCCTGAACGAAGTGGACGTCGCCATTCAACTTATCGTTTTCGAGCACCAGTTCAGAGGTATCGTGTTCCCATGAGCCGAATTGATTGCAGGACGCATAGCTAAAAGTTTTGCCTTCACAGATAAGGCCTAGCGCGGTATCTGCATTGTCAGTGCCACAGGCGTCGAGAATGTAGGATGCACTGAGTGTGGGGACAAGTGGTCCGGGCAGTGCTGCTCGCCCAGCCTGTTCCACCAACGTCGCTGTGGCGACCGCGCTCATGCCCATGCCACCTGCTCTTTCGGGGACGGCAATCATCAACCATCCCAGGTCGACTATTTTTTGCCACAGGTCTATGTCCCAGTGGGACGCTGTGCCATGCTCCAAATTGCTGTCGTGGGCGACCAGTGCATGCAGTTGCTGCGTTGGCAGATTGTCTTGGAAGAATCTCTCCGCGACGTCTTTGAGCGCAAGTGCATCGGCGTCGAAGCCAAAATCTTTTGGCTGCTTTGCTGCTTGTTGGGTTGCAGTCATATTGGTTCTCTCCTTGCCTACTTACTCTTATCCAGACCCAAAACACGTTCGCCTAATATGTTTCGTTGTATTTCGCTGGTGCCTGCCGCAATGGTGCCGCCGAATGAGCTCAAATAAGCCAACGGCCATTTGCCATTGTCGGGTGCGGCGGGGTCGAATTGAGTTAATGTGCCTGCCTGCCCTGCGATCTCTAGCGCGAGGGCTGCGGCATCTTGCAGGTATTCAGTGCTCAACAGTTTGTCCTGTAGCGCTAGACGTTGGTAATCTGCCAGACCTGAGACACTGCGTATTCTGCGGTGTTGTTTGATACCTGTCTGGCGAATCAACATGTTCATGACTTTGTCACGAATGACCGGATCGTCACTTGCAGGTTTGCCGTTACGGGAAGAATCCTGGGCAAGTTTTAGCAAAGGAAAGGCAGCGCCTGGCGCTGTGTCTTTGGTTTCTTTTCCCTCAGGAGGGCCATCCGGCAGGCCCTGGCCGCCAGACATGGGTGAGGTCAGTGGGCCAGCACCTCGTTCATGGGCAAGGGTAGTCATGGCGACTTGCCAACCCTTACCCACCTCGTCAAGCCGGTAAGCGTCGTCTATTTCTAGGTCATCGAATATTTCTTCGTTGAACCCAGTCTCGCCGGTAATCTTAATGAGAGGGCGTACCGTCACCGACTTGCCCAGCTCTGATTTGATGGGCACAACAAAATAGGTGAGGCCATTGTATTTATCGGATTTATCGGTACGGGCAAGCAGGATCATCCAAGTCGCGAACTGAGCGGTTGAGGTCCAGACCT
>TARA_B110000438_G_scaffold113515_1_pt1 | contig 29706 bp, 22 predicted proteins | sample TARA_B110000438 | Tara Oceans TARA_B110000438 (sample SAMEA4398413) | marine metagenome | biome: Polar Biome; feature: [MES] marine water layer (ENVO:01000295) within the mesopelagic zone...; material: water (ENVO:00002006), including particulate matter (ENVO:01000060) such... | reverse complement strand
ACTTTCTCCATGGTCTGGATGATAAGGCATGTCAGTTCCGCATTTAGCTAACTCGCCAATTGATGTCATTTTCCAAGTACATCCTGTTGATTCTAATAATCCTTGTGTAAGTGCTATTTGATTCATTGTATGCATAAAGTAACTTCGTTCATCCCAAAATCTATCAATCCACTCATTGTCATATATTGAACTATTGCCTTGACTAAAAATACTACCTTGGGTTTTCCATCCTATCTTATTTGTATCCTTAAACCAAGAGTGTAAAAAACTATCTTTGTTAAACAATAAAGGATTAAACGTGTGCCAGTCATTACGCATATGACTAGACCATTGTACTAATATAATATCATCTTTAGTAAAATTATTTTTTATATGACACTCTGCTACACGTTCTGCTATAGCTTTGTTGCCAAGTCCTGGATGAGCCCAATTAGAGTATGAATTAAATTCATAACCTAAATAGTCAGCATACGACGGCCAAGCATAATGTGTAAATGAGCAACCAAATGCAAAGACTCGCTTCATACTTTACTTGTCCTTTTTAACTTTTTTACCTTTTATTCCGTTTTCAATAGATTCAATAATAACATCTTCAATTTTCTCATTCATTTGCATGATGCCATCATTAACTCTATCAGACCATTCATCAGTTGTAATACGAATTGGTGAATATACTCTTTTAGTTTCACCCATGTCTAAAATATCAATATTTTTATCGTCTGGATAAGAGACATTAACAGCATACGTTGATCCTATAACAACTGTGGCCTTTTTATCTAATGCATGAACTATATGTTGTCCAGCACTATCACACCCTAAAAAATAATCTGCCGCTAAAATAATTCCGGCCCATGCTCTTAAATCAGCACCCATTGGTGAAGCTACTGGTTCTTCTATACCATGTTTTTGGAATTCCATTTGAAATTCAGCCATATGTATAACTGCATATTTTTTAGAAAGTTTTCTAATAATATTAACAGCATTATCGGCTTCAAAGCTACGACCACTTCCGTCTGAAACCATCCCATTTTCGTTTTGGATCATTCTGCCGTATGGTTGGAATACTATTGCTTGTTTCTTTTTACATTTTTCTTTAACTTCGTTAACTACTTTTTCACCAAACATCATTTCTTGACGATTAAGCCTAAGAACTGGTTTTGGTAAATCTCTTAGTCCTTTATTATTAATGCCAATATCATATGCTTGGGCTATACTACATTGTTGATTATAATATTCCCAGACCCTATAAGGTTCAGGCGTACACAAATCCATGTTAATTAATTTTTCTTGGAATAGATTTTTGTGCCAATTATCGTATGCTTTAGCATGTAGAACAGGGTGACCTTTGTAGAAATCGGTGCCGCCTTCACAAACAATAATAAAATCATCGTCTGGATTTTCTGTTGCAAACAATTCTAAAGCAGGGATTGACGCAATTACTCGTCCAGCGCCACCATTTATAAAAATAGCTGTATTTCTTTTATTAGACATCCTTTATCCTCTTGCATTTATTCGCACTTAGTAATATAAGTGTTACGCAAGATATTTAAAGAATTTTATGTTAGGAGGATTGTTTTCTGGCTGTAATAGTACCAGCTACTCTAGTCTTACCACTAGCGTGGTTTGGAGCCGCCGCTAATCCGTCAACATCACCGTCATCAAATGACGTTCCGTCTGTACTTAGGTTAAGTCTAGCTAAGTCTTTAGCAAAATAATGACCACCTAATTCTGGTGGAATAAAATGCCCTGTTACAGGATGATAAATCTGTTCCATGTAATATCCATCTGATGGATCATCACGTTCTGCGTCAGTTAGGTAACGCTTAATTTGTTTACCTTCCCATTGTGCTGGTTTATCGTCAGGTGCTAATGGCATTCTAACTTTCCATGGATCCCAACGTACTACTTTGGATAATTTAAATTTTGCACCAGTACCAGCATCAGTAGTTGCTGTATTTGCCACATCTGTATGTGTTTGTGCTTCAAAAATATGTCTAGCATTAAAGGCATTACGTGTTCTTACACCGGTAATAGCACCGTCACCATCAACTTCTGTAACAATAATAGTAACATCAAGTGTTGGTTTTTCAGTTAATCCTAACGGTCCAAACCTGCCTTCATTAATTATACCTTCTGGACTTGCTGGATTATCACCTGCTTGTGTTCCTGTTGGTCCACCAGTGTGCGTGTTACTGACGTCATAATGATCAAATCCTGGTCTCCAACCCATTGGTTGTAGAATATCATCAGGTTGTTCTAAATCTTCATCTTTAAATCCAAATACTGACTTATTAACAACAAACGTATCACCTACTTTGTAATCACTACCCGCAGTAGTAATTTCAACTTTAAATGCCGCACCGTAAGTTTCAGGAATATCTCTTAATTCTTTTCTATAATTTTCCCATTTTGTTTTAAGTGCAGTTGGTGTATCGTCTTGAATTTTATGATCACTTCCACTTAATTTAGACCAACGTGTATTTTTTAGTGAATACCAACTAACGTGTGGTTTTTTAAATGGTAGTGGAAATACCCAAGATCCGCCAGTTCCTGTTAAAGGATCGTGTCCAGTTGGGTTAAATTCTACATCTTGAATTTCGTATGTATGATCAGGAGATGCTACTTTTGGTTGTATATGTACAAATGGTTTCCCGTCAACTGAATTAATTACAGGTAATTCTTCAATAGTTTGTTCCCTACCGTCAATTAATACTTGATCAACATCTGGCTCTAATATTTCACAGATTAATGGATTTTCGTTACAATCAATTAATACTTTATACGTATGTGCTGGTGGCACAAAATCATCTTCAATGCCCCAAGGTCCAGGTGATGAAGAAAGTTTGTTAGTTATCTTATCCATAAACACCCACAAATGATCTGGGCCTCTATAATTCCACTTACCTATTAACCCTAATTTTGTTGTTTGATATAGGTATTTGTCAGGCATATCATAACTAAACTGAAGGTCGATCTGAGGGAACTCTTTTGCATTAGAGTTTTCTGATCTATCTGAGTGTTCAAAACCTGTTATATCTGTAAATTTAGCCATTTATATTTTCCTAGTAATACAACACGTATATCGCGCCGCCACCCCCTGGTGAACCACAACAACAACTTGCATATGATTGTGAACTTGATCCAGCTCCGCCCGGCCATGAGCCAAACATATCTCCGCCTCGTGTGCAACAACCATTTGGCCCCATTCTTGGACCTGATTGTGCCATTGGTGCAACTGGTATATATTGTAATCCTCTATCGCCACAATGTTGTGAACGTTGTGATGATCCTTTAATTCCTGCTATTCCAAAGTCAACGTTATTTGGCATTTGTGAACAGTTATAACAGTTCATACAACAACTATAACATCCAAAGTATCCGTGACATTGTGAACAGTTAGTACACATTCCGCCACAAGCAGTTGCACAAAAACAACCTAACCCTGTTGGAGTTCCCATAACAAAAGTATTACAGCCAACATAGTTACCTGCATCTGGTTTACAGCATGTAGCCGCTCCTGCACACATTGTAAATGAATCACCTGCGGAAACTGCTGAACTTTTAACAGCATAACTACCTGAGTCTGCTGGATAGCCTTGCATACAACAACATGATCCCATGCCTGATGCTCCGCCGCCCCACATTTCCCAAACTACATAGTTTGCTCCTGACGGTACTGACCAGTTACAACATTTTCCACCGTTACCTGTGCAACAATATCTACTTTCTGGTGGCATACCGTGTGCTTGGCGTGGCCATGCTTCGTTATGATCCCAGTTCCATTCATATGAAACTGTAAATGCTTGTGGAGCCGGTACTGTCTGTCCGTAACCTGGTAAAAAATCTAATAAAGTTGACATTAATTATTTCCCTTAAACATCTGATGTATAGTAAACAACTACTAATCCCCCTGCACCTGGTCCGCCACAATAACAAGGTGTATGACTACTTCCTGTTCCGCCACCCCCTCCTGGGAATGTTGCCGGGCCAGCATGTACTCTACCATGTGTTTGATAACAGTTATCATGACTCATTCTAGCGCCAGCTTGTGCCATTGGTGCCGATTGTGTTAATTGAAATGTGGAACTTGCACACATTGATGTTCCTGCGCCGCCGCCGTTAAAACCACAAATTGCAAAATCTGCCCCTTGTACACATCCACATGAGTAAGTTGGACATCCACAATATGTTCCAGATGCCGCTCCAAAGTGACAAGCCGATGCCCCATAAGCGCCGCCTGATGCACAAATACAAAAATATGTTCCGTCACAACATCCAGTTGATGAACAAGCATAACTTCCACATCCTGGACATCCTGTACTAGTTGGTCTGCAACATCCTGCCGATCCTGCACATAATATAAAACTTGATCCTGGTGTTACTTCGCCCATCTTACGGCCGTAACTTCCTGAACCTCCACTAAACCCTTGCATACAGCAACAAACGCCACCGCCATCGCCACCTGCTCCCCAAACTTCAAAAGCCGCCCATGTTGTATCAGATGGAACTACCCAAGTACAATTACATCCTGGATTGCTATCTCTTGTTGTATCCATAGATGAATGAAAGATGTAGAGAGTTTTTAGCGATAATGATCCACCGCCGTCTCCTAATTCTAGTAATGTTCTTAATGCAGACATTTAATTAATTTCTCCGTTAACCTTCTATAGTTCATTTGGATCAGTATCTGTTCCTGGTGCTGGTGGATCAGCAAATCCGCCTCTTGTTGGTTCTGTTGGAAATTTAACCATATGTGCTGGAAACTCGTCTGCTTCGCCGCGTTTCCAAACAGTAGGCATATCTCTCATCTTTTTACGCCAATCAATCCAAGGTTGTTTAACTGAATCTGGTTGATCAAATGATATTTTAGCGTCGCTCATTGCTAACTGATCATTTCTCATTTGAGTCATCATTCCCCAAGTTATCCAAGGTTGCTTCCATGTTAATTCCCAATCACCACCTTTATGGTTACTATCACCATTATCATTATCTACAGTTGCGGTTGCTGGTTTAAATTTTAGTAATTCTCTTTCATAAGCGTGATCTGGATATGGAGGCCATGCATGAACATACTTTCCATAATCTTCTGGTAAATCTCTTGATATGTCTGTTTGGGTTAATGTAACTGAGTGAGGTAAAAAGATTGCACAAATTAAAGTGTCTGCACCTTTACAATCTAATTCAACTTTAGTTTGCCCAGTTGGTGCTGGCATTCCGTTGTCATCCCAATTCTCGTCAATTTGCATTGCATCGCTTTTATTTTTGCTTGTAGCTTCGTCTACAAAAACCCATAATTTCTCTGGACCTGTATAAGAAGCTGTCGCGGTATTCCCATCAGCATTTGTTTGTGCCAAATACTCGTCGGGTATATCGTATGTAAAATCTTTTGTAATTTGCTTCATAGTTTGTATCCTTATACCTTTATATTTATCATTTCTTAGTTAGGTCCATATATTTTAACTATATGATATTTTAACCATTCCTCCGGAGCTCCATTGTCCCCAACAACATCCTCCGCCACATGCTGTTGCACTAAAACTACCACCTGCTGGATAATCATCTGAACAACCCCAACCACATCCTGTACAATACATTGGTGGTATACAAGAGTCTTTACCTTTTCTACTTGAACTTGTTTTAGGTCCGCCGCCAACTTGTTCCCACATTTGATTGTGGCAGTACTGAGTCACCATCGTTCCATCACGTCCGTGTCCAAATTTTAAATCGCCTTGTGTGCGAGCGTCAATAACATGACATCCGTGACAACAATTGTAGGCATATAATGCGTGACACATTGTTTTGCCGCCACATCCTGGACCTGCACATGTTGTAGGAATACTTGCTCCTGTAACAAAACTAGTATAACCATCATACCCTAAACAACTAGCTTGACAACATGTTCCATTTGCCGCCGCACAAATTGTATATACGTTACCTGCAATATTTGTTCCTGCCGCTGAAGTTACTGTACGAATTGCATACGAACCTCCGCCTGCGCCTTGAACTGGCCACTGGCAACAACATGCGCCTGCGCCTGCTCCGCCTCCGCCCCATAATTCAAATGTTGCGTTTCTAATTCCAGCTGGTACGGTCCATGCACAACAACACCCGCCGTTACTTATACCGCGATTATTATTGAATACATAGAATATCTTCGTTGGTACCGAAGTTCCTCCAGTAACATCCCCTAGTAACGCACTTAAACTTGACATTTACAGTTTTCCTCTATCTTAAGTACCTGACATTACCCAACCGTAAGTAGCACCTGTGTATATAAAGGTGATAGCTACGTTGTTAATGTTCATAGTTAAATCTTCATTTAGATTTTGAATCTTTGAGCCGTTTCTTGCTACAGTTAAATTATTACTTGAATAACTTCCTGTAGGGTCGATTATCTGCACAACATCGTTTACCAACAATGATGCATTAGCAGGCATGGTTAATGTCCACGCACCGCCATTAGTATTGGCTAAGACTCTTTCATTAACTTTAGCAGTATAAGTTGTAGATTTCTCTACTATTACCGCACTACTAGTTCCAGTTGTTGATATGTATCTTCCCATTGTGTTTTATCCTTTAAACTTTATAACGCTTATATTGTATTTATCATTAGACAGTCGATGTTTCAATACCAAAACAAACTGCACTTACACTTACAGCAGATGAGTAAACTACAAGTATTTGCCCTGCCGATAATGCAATACCTGTTCTTTCCATGACACCCTTTGACAATAATTCTACATCATGCTCGATGAATTCGCTGTCCAACGGAGTGGCACCGGTAGTTGTTGCAATTCTGATAGTAATCGCTGAATATCCTCTATTAACCATGTTTACACTAACAATTGCAAAAGTGTTAGCTGGCACGGTATATATAGAAGTATAAGCTCCTGCCGCCAAATCTGCGTGTCCTAATCTTCCTGTGGCCATTTTATTTCTCCTTTAACCTTTCTTAACTTAGTAAAAACTGTTGCATTGCTACTGGGGCTCCACTAACTCCCCCAGAGAAGTGCATTACAGCAGTAGTATTTATTAAAGCACCCGTCGTTGTGGTAATAGTATTTCCTTGGATATTAATAACTCCAGCTGTTACACTATTTACATTCAATTCAGAAGCACCGCCACCAATTTGGGACGTAATATATGTTTTGATTGCTCGTTGTGTTGGAACAATTTGATCACTATTTGCAGTAAAAGTACCGTCTGTACTAAATTCATTAATAACAGCTCCTGTACTACCTAATGCAACACTTCCTAATTGAAGTTCTTGTAAGCCTGATATACTAAATGCATCAGCATTTAGAGTAGCAATACCTGTAGCCTGCTCAACTGTAAACAAGTCGCCAACTCTAAAGTTACCGTCTTGGTCTGTTGATGTCATAAACACTCGTCCACCACCGCTTTCAACAACTTCATCTGCTTGATCGGACGGTGTAACTGGTATTCCAGGATAGTTAGTGCTAGTAAAGTTACCAGTACCTACATCCAAAAAGTCGTGTCCAGTTAATCGAACTTGACTATATCGAATTCTTATTGCTAGCCTTTCACCGTGTGCTGGTGAATTTGGAATTTCTACATTTGGACTTAATTGTAATAGTGCCGAATACGGTCCGCTACCAGTTAAGTTCGTTACAGATACAAGTTTGTACCAAGTATTTGTTGCAGTATGGAACTGTACATTTGATCCTGCTTGTGGTATTGTTAACATACCTTCAACTTGAACATATTTTCCATCTTGTTTTTGATCTCTATAACCAGCCCCAGTTTTAGCAATTCCACCTGATACATAAGCAGAGTAATTAGTTCCTACTGCTGGCCATAATAAATCTTTATCTATAAACAGTCTTAATGTATCAGCATCAACAACATCAACATAGTATGAATTAGCATTTAGTTGATTTGTTCCTGTTATGCCTGATATTGAAACTTTATCATTAGCCGCCATAGTATGGCCAGTAATTGTAATATCTACTATACCATTACTACCGTTAGTTGGAAGAACTGTAAGTCCGTGTTGTACAACTTGTGTAATAACACTAATTAATTCACCTGTTTTAGTAATAGCACCTGCTTCACCATTGTTAGAGTTTGTAGTTTGTGATGTAACTGACTGTAGTGAAGTATGTGCAGTATTAGTTAAAATATAAGTTACAATGATGTCTCTCATTTCCTCGTATGCTTCAACTATTTGAGCTCTTTCGCCGCCGACAAATCTTTCACCAATCCAGTATGTTCTAGCTGATCTAATAGTTTCTGAGTTACTACCAAATTGTAAATCATGTACAAATGCATCAAACAAGTATCCTACATCTCTTTCACACTTGATTGAATCATGAACAAATCCTCCCCACATACTTGGTGAGCCACTTGCTATTTGTTGTGTAATCCATGCGTTAACTTCATCTTTAACATATTCTTTGTTTGCGTTAAGTAACACTATTGCATATGGATTAGCTGTATATGAAACTCCTGCAATTGTTTTACTAACTCCTGCGTCAGCTACTGCGGCCGTTACCGTTGTAAATCCTGTTCCTGCATCAGCAAAAGTAGGTTGTGATAATACACCGTCACCTATAAAGACTTCAGTTAGTGCATCAGCTGTATTATTAGGATCAGTAAATGCTACTGTTGGAGCACTTGTATATGAAGCTCCTGGATTAAAAATTCTAACTTCAGTTATTTTTCCATCAACAACTTTTGCTCTTGCTTGTGCTTGAACTGATGTTGTTGATCCATCACCACCTGGTGTTGAAAATGCTACTCTCGGTTCAACACTATACGTTGTTGTATTATCTAATAAAGTTTCAATAGCTGTACCACTAATCATATGATCCCAACCAGCAGTATCATCACTTGGTTTTTTAACTGTAGCAACTTTTGTTCCAGCGTTATATGTATCAATGTATGCAATTTGTCCTGCACCTTTACCACTAGTAATAACAATTGCCATTCCTGCGTATGCGGCACTTAATGCCGTATCAGTATTTGATATTGTAATTTGTGTAGTGTTTCCAGCTTGTATTGAGTTACTAGCTGTAATATAATCCTTACCACCAAATGTACTTGCATTGCCAGTTAACCTAACTTGCATAACTCCACCAGTAACTGTTACTGGAGTTATTGCTCCTAGTCCATAACCATCACCTGAGAATGTATACGTTGTTGTTCCTGGAGTATAATCTCGTCCTGCATTTGTATATTCAAGTGCAATAATTTTATTATTATCAACTATTATGCCGCCAATTGATGCCGCATAACTTCTATTGTCAACGTATGCTTCAATTGGATTCTCTGTTAAATCAACTTCTTCAGATACTGATCCAAAATCTCCATAAGAGTTATTTCCGTTTGTAGCACGTATTTTACCACCGGATTCTGTTAGATATCCAATATGTCCATAATATGTAAACACCGAAACAAGTTCAGCTCTACCTAAGTTAGTAACCCAAATTGCAATTCCGTCATCAACAATTTGTGTAAAGTCATTCGCTACAATTGAGTCATTACCGCCTGCATGTAATTCACCGTCTACTTTAGCACCAATACATTTTGTACCTATTGTAGTAACATTTTGTATGTAAGGTGATTTTAATGTAATCCAAGTTGACTTATCATTTGCTCCCCAACCTGGATCTAGTGAAATAAATGCACCTGCTGTTGGGCGTTTAGTTCCATAAGCATTTGTAATTCCAGTTGATACATATTCAAAAGCACTTACATTTTTTGATTCTGTAACAACGTATGTAACTTTTTGTACTGTACCGCCGCTAACATAATTATGTACTAGTGTACTTTTGTCCATACCAACAACAAATGTATTTGCATCTGGAACATCATAAACATAAAATATTCCTGAATCTTGCGTTGCGTCTGGAAATACTTTTTCTGATAACCCACCACTTGACGTACAATTAACTAATATACTTTGAAGTTTAACATAATCTCCAACTGCTAATCCGTGTGTAGTAGAAGTAACAGTTGTGTATCCAGAAGTATTAACGTAACTAAATGCACTAATATTTGTTGCACTACCTACACTTGTAATAACTGCTTTTTTAACTGTACCACCACTAACATAAGTATGAGCTATGTTACTTGTTGGTAGGAAGAAATTAATCTCAGTAGTGCTTGGTTTTCTAGTTACAGGATAAACACCTGAATATGGCATCTGAGGATAAATTTTAGTTCCATAAGAACAAGTTAATGTAATACCATATAAGTTTACAGTATCTGATGCTGACAAACTATGTGTTGCACAAGTAACTGTAGCAATACCAGTTCCTTCATTATAAACAAACCCTGTAATTGCAAGTCTTGAGTTATCAGCTTTTTTAACTGTACCGCCACTAACATAAGTGTGTACAGTACTGCTTGTTCCCATATCAATTTCAAATGCTGTTCCAGTTAATCCTGATCCAAGTACTGTGAAACTTGTAGTATTTGAAACAATCGGATATGTTTTGTTGCCTGACGGACAACTAACTAATATATCTCTTAGTTCTACTAATTCATTTACATCTCTATTGTGTGGAGCCGACGTTGTAACACTTGCTCTATAATATGTCCCTGTTAATCCTTTAACAGTCATATTTCTTACACCTGTTCCATTTTGAACATAGAACATATCTTCTTTTTCACAACCAATTGTTGCGTTTGCAATCCAACGTCCGTATAGTACTGATTTATAATTACCGTAATATTCTAAGTCATACATGACTGAATAAAGATAATGTTTTACATCTGTTTTACATTTTGCATCTTTAGTAAAATCATAAGTGCTAGTGTAATTTGTTTTTAACCATGCTACTACTTCGTCGGCAATAAAATCTTTATTTTCAAGAATTCTTAATCTTGCATCAACATAGCCTTGTGTTGAATCTCTCCCAGACTTACCATTTACATCAGGATGTGTGCCTACACCAAACACTTTAACATTAATTGTATCATGCATATTTTGAATTAATAATTGTGCTTGTGTTCCTGCCGCGGCTGAACCTGCCGGTAATGCTACGTCTTGTGTTTGTGTATTACCAGTATCAATTGTTGCAACATTCATTGTAAAGTTTGCGGCACCACCGCCACCTAAATTAGCATCTGCAATTGTAATAGTATGTCCTACAGTATGTCCTGATCCGCCTGTAACAACTTGTACACTATCAACAGCACCGCCTGTACCAACTACAATATTAAATGTTCCAACTGTACCAGAACCGCTTGAAGTACCTGTTACACCATTGTAAGTTGCAATTGTTCTACTTGCATCAGCGGCACCAAACGTACCCATTGTTAAGTGAGCCCCTGCTGGTGTTTTTGTAAATGCACTATTAGTAATAATATTATCAATAAGTCCTTTAACATGTAATAATCCGTTAAGTGATTGTGTTACATGAGCTGTACTTTGTACAGCATCTCCTGATTTTAATGCATTGATTTCTGTTGAGCGTAATTCATCTCCAACAACTGCACAATGTTCTGGAACAATCATTGGTAATACTTCTTTGTAAATTCCTGTTTTTACAAATAATGTGTTATAAGGTTTTACTTCAGTTAATAAAGCATCAGTGTTACCTGCCGTAATAGCATCAGTAGTAATTTTTGCTAATGCTTGAATAGTTGTATAAACACCTGCTTCAACATTTTTTGTTGCATCAATTTTTTGTATAACTTGTGACCCACCTGCAACACCGTTTGTTGTTTGGTAATTTATTGCTGGTGCTAAGTTTCTAATAGTAGTATCAATTATTGATACCATATAATTAATTACATCATTTGTTTGTGTTGTTTGTCCTGAAATATAACTTGCGCCAGCAGTTGTAAAGAATGACTTTGCTATTTCACGTGAACGTACATTTCCGCCATGCCCTATATCATAAAGCATCGCATCAATAATAAGTCCCATGTCACGTTTACATTTTGCCGCATCATGTGAATATCCTGTACTAAAAGGAGCTGAGTTATTTGCTATTTTCCAAGCAACATATTGTACACCAGCCTCTTCCATAATAAATGCTTTATTACGTTGTAATAATATTGCACCCTCTGGATTTCTAGGACCTTTTTTAATTTCATTTAATGCGTACCTAGTTGATAGCCAAGGTTTGTCAAGCGTTGTACCGTCTATAGGAGCAAGGCCGTCATTTCCGTTAGGTCCAACATAATAAACATGATCAACAGCACCAAAGTATGCCCATTCCGGAGCATCACCTGCCGCATTAACTTTTAATACTTGACCGGCTGTTCCAACTGGTAATCTAACTGGTCCTGCGCCACCGTAGTAAACTAAGTCACCAGCAGTGGTTAAGTTTCCTGACTCAGCACCACCTGATAATAATTTCCAATAAGTGCCTGGAGCATCTTGATCTGGTCTATTTTGTGCTGTAACCTGATCAGCTGTATGTTCTAGTACACAAATGTAAGAGTTAGTTCCTGCCGCGCCTCTAACAGAATCACCTTGATCATAATATGTTCCGTTTGCCCAGGCATCTTTCCATTTAATTCCTGAATTTAATCTTTCCCAATAAGTTACGTTAGGTGGTCTATTTCCTGTTGAGTTTGCTTTACAAAGATATGTAAAGCCTCCTACTCTAACAACATCGCCTGTTTTATAAGCAGTAGCATTATCATAGTCTCCCTGCATACTAAAGCCGGTTGTAAATAAATCCCAAGTTCCTGCGTTACCAAACGGTGTAACATTAGAGTTGTTTAGTTTTGCAATATAAGAATAACCACCATATGTTACAAAGTCGCCAGGTTGATAACTAGTTGCTGAAGACCAACTGTCTTCAAATTCTAATCCTGGAACAAATTCATACCATAGTGTAACAGTTTGAATTGTTGCAACATTAAATGTAAGTGCCGCACCTGATCCACCAATTTGTGTATTAGGAATTGAAATTACATCAGTTGCTACATGTCCAAATCCGCCATGAACTAATGTAACTGTACCGGCTCCAGACCCATCAATTATAACATTGAATCTCATTTCTGTACCGCTACCACTTGAACTACCTGTTACATCATTATATGTTCCTGCGGTCCTTGTTGCATCAGCGGCACTAATTGTATCAATAGTTACTATTGCTCCTACTCTAGTTAAGTCTGCGGCAAGATTAGTTGTCGATGTATGATGTATATTACAAAGCCATAAGCCTCCACCATACTTAACAACATCGTTAGCTTTATATCTTGTTGTTCCTGCATGAACTGATTTATATTCTATACCTTTATGTAAGTAATCCCATTTAGTTTGATCTGCTTCTAGGCCTTCTACTAATGTTCCGGAAATATGTCCTTCATTAGCAATATAAAGTTGTCCACCATATTTTACTTCGTCATGTTTTTTATATCTTGTATTGATTGCCCAATCGGCTTTCCAATCTTGCCCTTGTGCAAAAGTATCCCATTTAGACGCATCAGCTTCTAATCCATCAGTGTCACTATTAAGTGTTCCTGATGATGTATGTGGAGCTGTACATAGATAAAGTGTACCACCGTACTTAACAATATCATTAATTTTATAAACAGTATTAATAGTCCATAGGTTTTTCCAATCAAATCCCTCTGAGAAAAGATCCCATTTTGCTTGATCAGTTTCTAATTTTCCTGCAACTTCGGCTGTATGGGCTGTGTTACAGATATATAAATATCCGCCATATTTTACAATATCGTTTGCTTTATAAACAGTCCCTGGTGTCCAGTTATTCTGCCATTCAGTACCGTCTGAAAATTTCTGCCATCTAGTTGCTTCGTCTGTATAAAATACACCCGACGCTGTGTGACCAGTTATACAAATATATGTACGTCCACCACTACGAACGATGTCGTCTTTGTAATAAACGGTAGAGGCAACCCATGCACCCTTCCATACAAATCTTATTCTTCCTAGTTTAAATTCAGCCATTTTTTCTTCCTAAGTGCATATTGTTAGTATTTATCATAAGTGTCATATCCTATACTACCCCGAATGCGGATTCTGATGAACAAAATTATCATAATGTCCTTCTGGGTCTTCATATAATTCTTGGTTCATCTGCATTCCTGCAGATATACCATTAGCAAAGTACGCCTGGGCCATAATTGAACCACTTACTCCACCGGTCATGTTTACTAATACTGGTATATCAACTACTAATCCACCAGTATTTGATATTTGGTTTAAGTTGCTTAGTTTAACAGTTCCTGCCAAAACAGCATTAGCAGATACATTTGATCCACCTCCGCTAATTCTACTTGTGATATAAGATGCTATAGCTCTTTGTGTTGGTACAATATTATTTGAATTTGCAACAAACGTACTTTCTTTAGAAAATTCTCTAATAACTGCTTGTGTACCGCCTACAATAATAGCACCTAAACGTAATTCAGTTAATCCTTTTAAGTCAAATTGTGAAGCATTAATTGTTACAATACCAGTGCTTTGCTCAACCTTAAATAACTCACCAACTCTAAAGTTACCATCTTGGTCTGTTGACGTGTAAAATACTCGTCCTCCAGCATATTCAATAGCTTCGTTTGGTTGTTCTGGTGGATAAGCTGATGAATATCCTTCAGTATATAGTGTTGGATAATTAGTAGTTGCTGTAGTACCAGTACCAACATCTAAGAAATCGTGTCCTGTTAATCGAACCTGACTGTAATATTGTCTAATAACTATATCTTCTTCATCTACTGGAGATTCAGCATTACCCATAGTTGGTGCAAGTGAAATTTTTGCAGTAATATTAGGTGCTACTCCACTTAATGTTTCAACAGATCCAACTTTATAAATTAGATCATTGATACTTGTAAATGTTAAGTTATCTCCAGGTCCTGGTAGTAGTGATAAGTCTTTAACAACAAAGTGTAGTCCTGTTTGGAATTTATCTGCAAGTCCATCGCCAGTAATTACAACCTGGTTAAATTTTGTATAACCACCTCCTCTATTTTTAAAGATAGGTTGTCCTAGCACACCGTTATTAACTCTTACACTAATAGTTGGCTCTAATGTTTTTTGTGTATCATAAAAATTAACAGTTGGAGGAGTTGCTGAGTCGTAGCCACTTCCAGGTTCTGTTGTTAATATTTTTGCAATTCTACCAGTATCAGTAGTTACTCGCATTCTTGCAGTAGCACCATATCGTAATTGTGTTATAGTAGGTTGTGAATTAGTATCTAGTATCCACCATTTTGGACCAACGTCTGTTCTAAATGGTATAATTGGTTTTAATGCTGTTCCTGGAGTAATATTAGCTTGTGACATCCATACATGTCCGCCATCACCTGTTCTAATTTTACCAGTATTACTATTAGCTACAAATACTCCATCATTATAAGCAACATACCAATCGTCTGAATCAAGGATATTACTCTTATCTGATTCGTACCATACTGAGCTAGTTGCGTTAGTTGAATGATCTGTAAAACTAAAGAAGAATGTTGATGATAATCCAAACGTTGCACTTGTAGTTGATGTTGCATCACTAATCATTGTAGTTGAAGGATCTAAGTTTGCACCTATTGAGAATGTTCCGTTTGGTTTACATGTTGCTACAAATCTATTGTTACCCCAAGCAAATCCAGTTACATTATAAGTTGAAGGGCAAACATTATTTCCTGGTAACCAATTTATGCCGTCATCAATACTTTGTAAGCAAGACCCATCAGCTCTAACTATCATCCATTTGCCGTTACCGTAAGCAAGCCATTTAAATCCAACTGTAGAGTCTGCTCCAGTAACTATGCTTGTCCATGTTGTTCCATCTGTTGTAGACCTTTGAATAGTTGAACTATCATCTGCAATTGCAAGTACTGTATGACTTGTAGTAGTGTGTGGTCCTTCTACTACAGCAATATAGTTTGCTACAGGAACTACATATGGAGTTGATCCCCATGCTGTTCCTGTTGTGGATAAGTTAATATATCCACCACTACCTACAGCAATATAGTATTTTAATTTACCTTTACATCTTATTGCAGAATTTGGATCAACCCAATTAGAGTCTTTTGATCCAGTTGTCCATGTAGTACCTGATAAATTAGAATGTACTATTTTTTCACTAGAGTCAGTAAATGCAATTAATGTTTCTCCGTGGCCTGTAGCTGTACGCCAGGTACCTGTAACACCAGTATTCATATCCGTTGTAAGATACGCTGGAGCGTCGGCATTAATTCTAGGTTCAATTCTATAAGTTGTAGTACCATCGAGTACAGTAGCAATAGGCCATCCTGGAACTATATGATCCCATCCACGTTTTCCATCACTTTCTCTAAGTACGTTAATAAGTTTCGTTGCTGGAAAATATTCGTCTACAATACCGTATTGTCCTCTACCTTTACCTTGTTCTAAATAGATTCGTTGCCCTTCGCTAACACTTGCAACATTAAATGTTAAAACTGGTCCTCCGTTATTACCTAAATTAACATCTGAAATTGTAATAGTATCACCAACTCTATGACTATGACTTCCTGCTAATGGCACAATTGATGTTGCCGCACCAGTTCCGTCGATAGTAATTTGAAATGCTTGTTGAGGAACAAATCCTCTACCATTTGTAGTTGCTGGTACAATATTATAAGTTCCTGCAGGTCTTGCCGCCGCCGCTACGCTAATAGTATCAAATGTTAAATATGCTCTGCCGGCATAATGACTTGCATCATTAATGTCAGATTGTGCAATAGTAATATTAGTTGTTGTTCCTGCTTGTGCAGAGTTTCGCACACCAGTAAGGAATCCTCTACCGCCAGGTAGTGTTGAGTCACCTGAATCTTTTAATCTAATCTCACTAATTCCACCTTGTCTTGTTTCTGTAAATGTATTATCAGTGGATACGTTAGTACCTGATCCGCTTATAGTAAATTGTGCATTAACATAATCTTGTCCTGAATGCTCAAATGCTATAGCAAAAATATTATCAGCATTGTTATATACTTCAGGTGCTGATGCTCCATAATATCGATTATGTACCTTTGCAGTTATAGGAGTTTCTGATGCTAAAGTACCAAGTGCCGCAGAGCCATACGTACCATAAGAATTGTTTCCGTTTGTTCCTCTTATTTTTCCACCGTCTGTACACAAGTAACCTATGTGGCAAAAATATGTAAACACCGAAACAAGTTCAGCTCTTGAGTCACCGCTTAACCATACACTAATTCCATCATCAAGAAAGTTAGTTACATCGTTAGCAACCATTGATTTAAGTCCACCGTTATGTAAGCTACCATCAAGTCTTAATCCTGTAACGCCTTGACCAAACGAACTAATATTTTGACAGTATGGAGATTTTGTTGTAATCCATACACTTTGATCATCTGGTCCTGAACCTGGATCAAAGGACATATAAGCACCACCTTGTGGACGTCTAGTTGCATAAACATCAGGAGGTCCTAAATTTCCAGTTAAGCCCATAAAGGTCATATTTTTAATACCAGTACCATTTCTTAAAAGCCACATGTTTAAGCCTTCTGATCCTGTCGCTGGTTTAATTGTTACTGAACGTCTTTCATCTCCCCAAACAGTAATTCCTGCTGGAATACTGATAGGTAGAATTTCTTCGTATATTCCTGTTGAAACAAAGATTGTTCCAGGGGCCCTATTGGCTTCGTCTGCTAAAATATATTGACAAGCATACTTCATTGATTTAAATGGAGCACTAATGCTTAATCCGTTACCAGGTGCATCTTTTCCTGATGTAGATACAAAATAAACTTTAGCAATTTCGCCTAAGCCTTCCCAAGCTGGGTTAATGCTCGCATTAACTTTTAATGCACCGCCTGGAGTACCAATAGCAAGTCTATCGTGATTACTACCGTCATGAGTTCTAATATCGCCTTTGTATTGTAGTATGTTTCCTGGAGTTCCTTGAACATGTTTTTCCCAGTAACTATTAGTACTATCTAAATCTGGTGTAACTAATGTTGAATCATCTGCTTCGTGTCGTTGTTTACAAACCCACGCTGTACTTTTATGTACAACAATATCACCTAAAGAATAAACAGTTCCTGTTGTGCCAATCCATTCACCTGTATAATAGTCCCCAGTAGTAACTACTTGCCAATATGTAACAGTACCATCTGGTGAACCAGTTGATCCTGGATCATAATAAGAACGAAGTTCTGGATCTAATGCATCTGGTTCAATACCTACTGAATCTTTAACTGCAATATATACCCATCCTCTTCGTCTAACAACATCACCTGTTTTATATGATACTGCAATTTCCCATTCTGATTTTACATTATAACCAGTAGTTAATAGTTCCCAATCATATGTTCCTTGTAAACTTTCTCCATCATAAAATACACCAGTTACGCTTGGTGCTGATGATGTATTATTAGTCATTGACGTATAAGTATATCCGCCATATTGTACAATATCTCCTGGCTGATATGCAACAGAACTATCCCATAGTCCTTCAAATCCTAATCCAGGCATCCATATATCAAAATTAGCTTCAAGGAATGTTGATCCAGTAGTATGTGCGGATTTGCAACGCCATAATGTTGGACCATATGTTATAATATCGCCAACTTTATATCTAGTACCACTTGAATCATCAGATCCCTGCCATGTACCTTTGTATACAATACCACTAATTACTATTTCCCACTTAGCTTGATCGTTTTCTAATCCTAATACAGTTGTTCCGGCAGATGAGTGTCCAGTTAAACAACGATAAACAATGCCGCCATAGCGTACAATGTCATCTTTAAAATATCTTGTATTAATATTCCAGTCTGCACTCCAAGAGTCTCCGCGCCATTTAATTTCCCAATTAGCTTGATCAGTTTCTAATCCGCCGAGCGTTGTTGAAGATGTGTGTTCAGTTATACATTTATATACATAACCACCGTAACGAATAACATCATCAATCCTGTATGTTGTTAATGGTAACCATTCGTTACGCCAGTTTGGTGTTTTGTAATATACAATAAGTTTTGCTTCATCGCCGGAAATACCAGTTCCACTTGAAGTATGTTCAGTTAGTACTCTATAAATTAGAGATCCATATTTTATTAAATCATTTCTATTATATACTGTACCAGTTATCCACTCATTACGCCATGTATAACCTTCAGTATGTAATAACCATTTAGCTTTTGGTGTAGAATTTAAATCAGTCGGGAAGTCGATTGCATCTGAAGTGTGACCAATCATACAAATATAAGTATTACCGCCAAGTCGTACTACATCATCTTTGGTGTAGACCGTGGCTCCAGTCCAGAAATTCTTCCATGTATATCGTATTCTTGCAATATTAAATTCAGCCATCTTAGTATCCTGTTATATAATCTTTGTCTGTAAATTCTGATGAGTTACCTGTTGGATAAGTGTACGCCGTATTAAGTCTTAAAACAAATTCGCCCTCATCGTTTATAAAATAATAAATATTTTTATCATCCCAACGCATCTGTTCAAAGTTTAAATTTTCATAAACTAAATTATGATTAGGGTTTCTTCCTTCAAAGAAATCAGCCCCGTCTTGGAAATCTGGATAGTTATCACTAGCCCCACCAGGTTTGTTAATTTGTACATCATCTGTTGGCGAAGCTACATCAACTTTAGCTATGAATATTTGTCCATCGTCATCTCTACGTAACGCATAAAAATAACGTTCTCCAGTTTGTCTTGCTAAAGGTGAATCACCTACGTAATTAAAACTCATTATACAATCTCCACAAAACTAAAGATAACATCAACTGCATCATCTTGATCTGCCTGTACAGCTAAAACATTCTGTGTAGGCATTATTAACTTTTCACCACCATTAATTGCTCGCAAACTTGCATTCGGGGCAATCATAACATCTTTAACATAGTATCCTGTAATACTAGTATCGTCTTTAATTGTAATACTAACTCGGGTGTTTCCATCTAATAAATTAGCAATACTTAAACCAATGCCAGTAGCTTTTGCTCCTGCTGGTGTAGTATAGATATCTACAGGTACAGTTCCTACGTTCTTTACTATTTTATTTTTAAAAAAAGTTGCCATTTATTTTATCCTAAACTCAATACAATTTCTAATGCTATATTTTCAGCGTCTGTTGTTGATACTGATCCAGAAGTTCCTGCTACTGAATCCCAACTTGTTCCATCATATATTTCTAATCTACCATCTCCAGTATTCCATCTTGTCATTCCTAATGGAGGACTTGGATGTCTTTGAGCTGATGTTCCTGCCGGAAGTACTATACCATCTGTTCCTACAATTTCTACATATCCAGTGCCTGTATTAGTAAATCTAGTTGCCGCACCGTCTACTGTGTTATTTATTTCGCTTCCGCTTATCTTAATACTATCAATATTAACGCCACCTGTACCATTAGGTATTAGGTTTAAATCAGTGTTTAAAGTAGTTGTACTAATAGTATTACCATCAATTTGAATGTCATCTACGTTAAGTTTTGATACATTAAATTCTGTTTGTGTAATACTTGCAATTTCAGATCCTGCTGAATAAAATCTAATAATATTGTCGTTCGCACCTGGTGTTAATTCTGCTGTAATATATGTATCAGCATCTAAATCATAAACGCCTGTTAAAACAATCCAGTTGCCATCATACCCTTCAAATTTACTTGTAGTTGTATTATAACGTATCATTCCTACTGCTGGTACACTTGGACGTTGTGCAGTTGTTCCTGCAGGAATTCTAACACTTCCTATAGCATCAATATCAACAACACCGCTACCAGGAGTTAGTGTAATATTACTAGTGCCGGTTTGTATAACATTACTTTTTATAATAAAGTCATCAATAAGGATAGATCCCGACCCATTAGTGCGTAATTCTAAATTTGCATTTGAAACTGTATTTTCAATTACCCCAGCATCAATATGAATATCGTCAATATATGCACTTGTAGTATGTAAGTTATTCCAACGCTTTCCAGCAGTTCCTAAATTATAAGTTGCGGTTGTTGCCGGTTTAATATCACTAGTAATTCCAGCTACAATATTAATTGTATCAGTAGCTTCATCACCTAGCTGTACATTTCCGCCTACAGTAATGTCACCATCTGCTGTAACATTTCCTGTAACATCTAGGTTACCAGTAATATTAGTATTTGCTTGAATATCAACTATACCTGTACCGTTAGGTATAAAGTCAAGGTTGGAGTTTGATACTGTCGTTGAAATTACATTAGTATCAAATCTTAAATCGTCTAGTTCAAATGTTTTTAATGAAACAACTTTGTCTGTGCCAACAGTTGTAAGGTTTAATACAGTAGAAACTGTATCAATAGTGTTACCAGAAATTCTAACATCACCAATAAATGCTGTTCCTGTTGTAACTAAATCGGTTGATCTTGTAGTTCCGTTGATGTCTAAATCGTATTGAGGAGATGCAGTTTTGATACCTACTCTGCTGTTATTAACATCCAAATAAAGTAAATCCGTCTCAAAGGCTAAATCCACACCGTTCCTGATGAGATTACTCTTTAAAAGCGGACCCGAAATACGACCTACAGCCACTTTGCTCTCCTAATACGGGGATCCTGTCCCTCTAGCCAAATTTTCATCTTTTACAAGTTCTTTGCCGGCTAACCACAGTATGTCCCATAGTACACAAAAGGTGTCTCTCCTTTTATTGGTCCTGTACTATGACAATAGTATTTATCGTTTTTGGAAATTATGCAAGTGCAATGGTATAGATATTAACTAGTTCGTCCATGTAGTCAAGGGTAATTCCTCCGCCGGCGCCTGCAATATTACTCCAGATAGTTCCGTCAAAAGTTTCTACATAAGCTAGTTGCGTATTAAATCTTGTTTGCCCTATTATACCTGCAGGGCGTTGTGAAGTAGAACCCGCAGGTATAACTGCACCAATAGTACTATCAAAGTGAATGTATCCTGTAGTTCCTGTTTTACTAACTTGAAATGCTTGAGCAATTGTATTATGTATTGTACTGCCTTCAATTTTAAAATTAGCTATATTAACAACTCCTGTTCCGTTAGCTGTTAATTGTATGTCAGCGTTTGTTGATGCTGAAGAAATAGTATTACCATCTAATGATACATTGTCTTGTGATACTAGTTTAATAGTTGATAGTTCAGTACTATTAAGTGTTGCAGTTGTACTACCGTTAGTAACAAAGCTAAAATCATTGCCAGCATTTGCTAGAATATAAGTTTGTCTATCTTCACTCCATATACCTCTTAAAGGTGTATATGCAGTTGAAAACAATTCAAAGAAATTAGTATCTGCATTGTACCTAACATCGCGATTTAAGTTGGGTCTTCGTCCTTCTCCCCCAACTGGTACTTTTAATGCTTGTACAGAACTTATTGTTAGATTTTCACTACCTGGTGTAAACTGTATATCTTCATATGATCCACCTGGTGCGCCAGTGCCCTCTGTTTTAATATTATGTCCGTTAAATTCTAAATCGTGAAGCAATATACTTCCTGTTCCATTGGCTCTAAGGAACATATTATTATTAAATGTTGAAGTTGATATATAATCGTTATCAATCTCAATATCACCTATATTTGCTTTAGCTGTGTTTATATTATTCCATATTTTTGTTGCACTTCCTAAATTATGTAATCCTGTTGTAGAGTTTGGAACTAAATCTTGTGTAAAATCTAAAAAGTCAAAGTCAATAGTATCAGTAGCTTGATCGCCTAAATTAATTGTTCCACCAACACTTATGTTTCCTGGGATAGTTATATTGCCTGTAGCATTAATATTACCTTGTACTTGTGTATTTGTTCTAAATTCAACAGTTCCTGCACCATTAGGACTTAGTACAATATTAGCATTGCTTAAACTACCAATAGTATTATCGTTAAATTCTAAATTTTCAGTACGTAATTTATCTGTTTTAATTATACCTTGAGAATTTAAAATAATATTACCAACTACACTTGAAGCTCCAGTAGTATCGATTTTAATATTACCACCAGTAAGGCGATCAGCATAGTAATGATTAGCACTATGTTGTCCTGTAATATTTAATTCTGTGCTTGGAGTTGCGGTTCGAACGCCTATCTTACCAGTTAAGTGACCTATAAACAATAAGTCTGTATCAACGGATAGATTAGCTTGGGTTCTTTGTAGATTTGCCGCTAATAGCGGACCTGAGATTCTTGCAACTTGTGCCATAATATAACTTCCCTCTATGTTATATTTATCGTAAGTTACTTATCGTAGTTATGAAGGACTGTTACGGGTTTACCTGTTGGAACTGCTGTTCCAAATACTACATACCAACCAGTAGCATAAGTAGGTGGATTTTGTTCTAGTACATAGTTTGTAGTTGCTAGTTGAAATACGTTTTCAATAAGAACTATAATATTCTGTGCCGCCAATGGTGCTGGATTATATGTGTCATTATTAACTAATGGACCAAACTTTGTTTCAACGTCGTCACCATTACCTAATGCTTGTTGAACAATAGTTGCTGGTTCAAATCTTCTAATTGGTGCCCATGAACCATTTTGATAATCTTCAAATACATTAGTATCAGTATTATAACGAAGATGACCGTTTGCCGCTGTAGTTTTTCTTTGTGCCGCTGTTCCTTTTGGAACCATCATCATGTCTGTACTATCAAGAACAATTTGACCGTTGACATCTCTACGGATATCATCTTTGCCATAAATGCCGCGGGCATTAGTTGATTGTGCTTTTATATATCGCATTATACTTCCAAGTAACTAACAGTAACAGATAAGTTAAAAGGTGCTTGTCCTTGCATTTGAACAGTATCACCTGCATCTAAAATAATTTTTTCAGAGTCAAAAGTAAATGTCTCGCCACCTGGTACTGGTAGATCTTTTACAATTTGATTTATTGTGGACAACGCTACACCGTTTTGTACAAAGTGTAAATCAAATTGTGAGTTATTTGCAGGGACACCAGCCGCCGCAAAATTACAAACCATAATAGTTGTAATAGCGTATTGTTTTCCTGCTGGTACTGTTAAAAGTACTGTTGGTGTTCCTGATAAAGTTGCTTGTGCTATTGCCATTGTTTTCTATCCTTAAAAGATCATACTTAACAGTAATGATCTATTTTTACTTATAATTTCATCTCGAACGCTACTACTATTTACATAAAATAAGCCAGTTTTGCCTATTCCTGGCGGTTTAACATACAATACAAGCCCGTCTGTTGGCGCAACAGGATCTACTGTAGCATCGTCTACCCCTGGCGTACTTAAAATCTTTAATTGATCATCAATTACAACTGACCCAGTTCCTGGTGCTGAAAGTATTAAATCAGAAGAACTAACTGTAGTTTCTATTAAATTTCCTGTTACTCTTATATCCTGTATCTCTGCTCTATTATCATAAAATACAGCATTAACAGTCCCGTCAACCCTTACTGTTACAGTACTTGGAGTTGCTTGGTTATCATCATATGTAATAACATCAGTAAAGGAAGATGCCGATCCTGCTCTAATTTTATCAATAGCGTAAGTAGAAAGTTCATATGCTATTCTATCATTAACCTTTTTTAAGTTAGGTATATGATCATCATCTGTAACTTGATTTTCGTAATTGTTAGTACCACTAACATCAATGACACCGGTACCATTATTAATTAAAAATAAATCGCCACCACCTGTACTAATACTTCTTACTTCTAATCCAATGTTACCACCGGACTCGTCTTTAAGTACAAATGCACCTGTCTTAGTTGTATTACTTACAGGATCGTTCCAAACAATAGATTCATTAAAAAGAAATTGTACATCAGCTAAACTGCCACGTTCAATTCTAATTCCTGCTTCACCTAGCGTAATACCTGTTCCTGATTCGTTTGAATTAATAACAATAATATTATCATTAACAGTCATTTCAGTTGAGTTTACTGTAGTTTGTTGCCCAGAAACAACGAGGTCGCCAGTAACTCTAACTTGACCTACTTTTAATCCTGTGTCAAGAGTTATAACTCCGTCGTCGGCTGTTTTAATTGTATAATTACCGGATGTTTGTATTGTTTTTGCCATTTATTTATTGCCCATCAACTGTTACTGTATTTGTTACAGCATCATCTTCACCGCCGGCATCACTGCCACCAATAACCATTTTTCCTTTTGTAGTACCTTCGTACTGACAATTATTATTCCAAATTTTTGTAATTTGTACAACGGTAGAGTCATCTAATACGCCGTCAATTACCATGTCGCCTGCTACTAATGTTCCAGCGGCTTTATTAACTAAAGTTAATATTTCAGTAGTTGTACCGTCTGATACTTTAAATTTGTTTGTAGATCGTTGTGACACAATCCATGCTTTAGTATTTGACTCTGATGCGCCAGTGAAAAAATATCGGGTAACTTGGATTTTTCCATTACCTTCCCCGAAATTTCTTTTATTTACTGGTCTACCCATAATCTTCTCCGCTTTCAAGTATTTATCATCAAAATAAGAAGCCCGAAATTACCCGGGCTCCTCATAATTTTGATTATGCGTCTTCTGTGAAATCGTCGTCGTCAGTACCTGATAATGTGTTATCATCACCAGCTTCTTCCATTCTAACAATACCAGCCGCCGCCGAACCTGTAAGTTTCCATTGTACAGCTTCGCCGTCCAATGCGTTAGATCCTGTTGCACTTGGTTGAGCAAGTGTTATCTTTCTACCGGCAATCTTTGCTACGCCATAAGTTTCTGAATCAGCACCTAAGGCTGTGATTGACATTTCAGTTGCTGATAAAGCCGCAGGTAAAATACCTGTTTTTAATGTACAGTCAAAAGTTCCTGACGTGCCAATTTCTTCAACACGAAACTTTTTACTGCCAAGTTGTTTTACGATATAGCCTTCTTTAACAGCCGTGCCGTTATGAAAGTTTACTTTAATTTCAGTGCTACCTGCAGTTGGTCCTACACCAGCGGCTCCGAAAAGTCTTTTATTAAGTGGTCTTCCCATTTTTTTTCTCCTTTAAACGTTCTAAGTCTACGGGGTTGTGTCCCCATAAAACGCAAGATTGCGTCCTTATACTCTTATATTTATCAATATGAGGGTATAGTCAAAAAGAAAGGGCGACATAAAGCCGCCCTTCCAAAATGTAATAATCTCTTATATTAAGAGAATGTTACGTTCGCGATAGATACTCTACCTAAGTAGTCAGCCGCATTACCAAGAGATGATGCTGTGTTGTTTAACTCAACATAACCGTATCTTGACATGAAACTTACAACTGGCTCAAAGCTAGATGGATCCAACACAACACCGCTTGACATTAAAGGAATGTATGGGCAGTAGAACGCTGGAGCGTCTGCTTCTGAAGTACCTTTGTAACCAACAAGTACGTCCGTACTATCAGCCGCATATGAATCAACATATACTTTCATTGCACCGTTTAGTGTTCCTACAAATTTAGTATTTGTTGGAGCTTCAAATGTGCCTTCAGTTGTTCTTGCGAACGCTGAAGTTGTAGCTGATTGTAGTACAGTAAGAGCGTGTGGTGAAACCACAGCCCAGTTACCAGCACCACGACGTGTACGCTGAGCAATAGTATTTGCAACGCGGTTGACCATAACAGCCAAAGCCGCATGTTCGTCACCTACGAAAGTTGCAGTACCACTAACAGCATTTTGATCGTATGCTTGTTGTGCCGTACCTGCCAAAGCACGTAATGATGCAAGAACTTCTTGATCAATTTCAGCAGTAATTTCTTGGGCTAATGCCGCCATAATTTCTGCTTCAATATCAATGCCTTGCTGTGCTTGTGCATCTTGAGCCGCTTCAAAAGTCCAGCGAGCTGATAGCTTTCTGGTTTTTGCTTCGACTGTTTGCTTTAAGATTTGGATGCTTAACTTCTTGCCCGCTTCTCCTTCAAGTGCCGCAGTTGCGCCAGCTTTTGGAGTTGCGTCTGTGGCATTACCGGAATAAGCCGCCGCAATCTTAAATGGTGAAAGTGCTTCTTCACCAACTTCGTTACCGTCACTCGCGTCACTGTAACGTACTCTTAGTGTGTGGATTTGACCCACTGGACCTGTCATAGGCTGTACACCAACTAATTCGTTGGCAATAACAGTCGGCATAACACGTCGTATTACTGGTAGGATAACTCTATTTAGAGTTGCAACATTACCGGCTGATGTAGCGCCAGCTCCTGCAGTCTCATTCAACCACTTGCGTGTGTTTTCAAGAGTACTTGCCATTACTGCTTTCTTGTTGCCGTTAAGGCCTTCTAAAAGTGCAGTTTTGGTATCCTGCCAGCGATTTTCTAGTAGTTCTGACATTATTTTCTCCTTAATTCAATCCTGCAAGTCTTCGAATATCAACAATATTTTTGTTGGCTTCCGAGCTTACACTACTAACGTTAGATTCTTCTTTATTGCCTGTAATTGATTTTGCCTCTGCTTCAGTTAATGTCGCCTTTTTCTTTTCTGGAGTTTTCCCGTCAATAACTGCCGGCATGTACTTGTCAAATTGTTTTTGCAATCTGTCAGTTTGTACACTTTCCAGTAAGTCTTTCATGATCTCACGTTGATCTTTGCTCAAAGGAGCAGTTAGTTCATCCATGACATCTTTTCTTTTAGCCGCATCAGAAATTTTCTTAATTTCTGAGTCTTTGCTTTCAACAATTTTCTTACTTTCTTCAGCTTCTGCTTTTACTTCTGCAATTTGTTTTTCTTTAAGATCAACAACTTTCATTAGTTTAGCAGTTTCTGATTTTTCATTCAAGTAACTGTTAGTATACTCGTTTGAAAACGTTTCGAAAATCTTACGACCAAAGTCATTCTTACGAGCTGAATCAATATCTTCTTTAAGCTGGCTAATTTCTTTTGTAAGTCCTTTGCCAACAATGTCTGATACTAATTTAGCACTTTTTTCAACAAAAGTTGATTTAACTTTATTGAGATGTACCTTAGCTTCACGTACTAATTTAACTTTCGTTTCAGCTAAGTCTTTCTTATCTTCTTGGAACTCTGCAATTTCTTTAGACAAAGCTTCAACCACAAATTCCTCAAGATTGCCAAACTTATTTGACATTACTTTTTGGTCATCATGTAATTCAGTAACTTCTTTCTTCAAAGACTTCATAACAAACTCTTTTAGCAAATTTGCGTTCTCACGCATAGCAATGGCATACTTTGCTCTTGCTTCTGCTAACTGTTTGCGGTCGTCTGTGAACTCAGAAATTTCTTCTGCTAATTTATCGCTCACCATAGAATCGATAGCTTCAACCATTTGTGCTTTATCGTGTTCATACTTTGATGCGAACTCTTCGCGAAGTTCAGCGGTTACTTCCAATTTCGTTTCCGAAATCTTCTTATCCCACGCTTCTTGAATTTCAACTCTGATCTCTTCGGAAATTACATTGTTTTCAAAGAGTGATTTCAGTGCGTCCAACATTATATTCTCCTTTTACTGGAGCCCTTTGATGATATTCACCAAAGAATTCTTTAAGTAGTTCTGTGCCTTTTTATCGCCTTGTACTTCGCGAGCCAAGTTCATAGCCTTATACCCCCCACGAGTATTCAGTAAATGCTCGTATATTGGGGTTGGGTATGCCCCTGGAGCACTGGGTTGAGCTACTACGTCTACTGTAATTATTTCGTAGTCGCTTACTTGTCCGGATCCGTCTTCTGTAACGTTTCCGCTACCACGCGACGAAACGCCTAGTTTAACTCCGCTTTCCAGCATTGTTGAAACTAATTGTCCCATCGGCGTTGGTAATACTTTAAGTTTTCCGTAACCGTTTGGGCCATCCATCCACATTTCTGTGATCATATGGCTTACGCGGTCTAAGTTAATGTTAAGGCCTTCTGGATGATCAACTTCGCCTAAAACTGAATATCCACCTGTAATCTGGTCATTGAGAGTGTTGACAGCTCTACCTATCTCGGTAACAGGGTAAACACGTTGGTTGGCATTTTTAACCCCGCCTTGGATGCAAATTCCTTTTAAGTAAAGGTCTTTACCACCCTTGGCATTCTCGGTAGTCTCGATAACCATCTTAGCTTGGTCGAATGTTAAGTTTTCACGTAAATTGTGCAACACATTGTTCCTTATCATTATTACGAACCTAGTACTGAACCAGTATTAGTTCCGCCTTCTTCGCCTTTTCCCTTTTTTTCGGTACCGTGGCCTTTTGAATCAGACTTTAATGATTTAGAAGCTTTTCCACCTGGAACATTTACGTTACCAGCTGAATCTTCTTTAGCATCGTTGCCAGAAAGTCCAGTATGTGAACCTCCAGTTCCTTCACCACCGGTTGCGATATTTTTAGCATCACCACCCATGTCATTTTTACTTGCTACTGGAGACTTAGTGTTAGCACCGTTGTCGCCCATTGTAGCATTTACTTTTTCAACATACTCACGCATTTGTTCTGTTTGATCTTTAGGAGCATCAGCTTTCGCTTCTTTTCCTTCAAATGCAGGTTGTTCTGATTCAAGATCGGATTCAGCATTTACAGCCTCGTCCTCAGCTTCTTCATCACCTTCTTCGTCGTCTCCAGCGTCCATATCCATTTCTGGACCTTCTTCGCCTTCTTCGTCGTCGCCATCGTTATCATCCATCATAGAATCAAATTCAGCTTTAAGATCATCAAGTGCATCTTCTAAGTCAACAACACGGTCTTCTAAGTCTTCATCGTCGCCCGCATCGCCTTCTTCACCTTCTTCATCGCCTGCATCTTCAATGTCGCCGATCATAGCATCTGTTGGATCGCCGCCCATTTCGTCGCCTGCTTCAGTAGGAACGTCTTCTACTGGAGTAATGTCAACAAGTTCTTCTTTAACTTCTTGTTCATCACCTTCGTC
>TARA_B110000438_G_scaffold40135_2_pt1 | contig 29821 bp, 27 predicted proteins | sample TARA_B110000438 | Tara Oceans TARA_B110000438 (sample SAMEA4398413) | marine metagenome | biome: Polar Biome; feature: [MES] marine water layer (ENVO:01000295) within the mesopelagic zone...; material: water (ENVO:00002006), including particulate matter (ENVO:01000060) such as...... | reverse complement strand
TGGTCGAAGGTACGCCGATACATAAAACTCACAACGTCATCAAATATGATCAGCGCTATAGCAGCGGTACCAGATGGATTCACGGTACGAACCATGTTGGGTCTTGACGAGGTACCGGAACTAACCTATATCCAGAACGAGGCCTTTAAAGAACACTTTGGTTATTCGCCGAATACCGAAGATGAAATTAAGGCTCATCTACTTTCGGGAAACTCCAGTCTCGACAATATTGTGATGATTCACGACTCCTACGAACAGCTGGTGGCGTATTGCTGGACACTCATCTATGGACGTGAGGATCTAAAAATCGGGCGAATCGGAATGACAGGTGTGCTACCGACAGCTCGTAAGAAGGGCCTTGGAAGAGCAATCGCCGAAGTAGGATTTAATCATTTGGTTCGCCAAAACGTCGATTCGATAGAGCTCGATGTCGATTCGAAAAATGCTCCAGCAATCCATGTCTATTCGTCGTTAGGATTTGAAAAAGACAGTGAAGTAAGCTGGTGGGAACGGGCTCTTTAACCTCCTGCAAATGGCGCTGAGGCAACTGGAGTTGCTGGCACTAGCATTCGATAGCTATTGAGCAAGGCATCGGCAGAGCGATCCCAGCTCAGAGATTCAGCGTGAATTCTTGCTGCGTCACCCATTCGAGCTCTCAGTACGTCATCCTGAAGAAGTTCACATAGTCGTTCAGCCATTATATCGCTCTGCTTGGCAGGGACAAGGTATCCGGTTACGCCATTTTTAACAACGGTAGGTAAACCTCCGACGTCAGATGCAACTACTGGTCGTCCGCAAGCTGCTGCTTCTAGCGCAGCGAGACCGAAGCTTTCATAGTGAGATGGCAGTACACAAACATCGGCTGCGTTGTAATGATAAGGAAGTTCGTCCTGACTTACCGAACCAATGAAATTCAGGGACTGGGTAAGTTTCATTCGACTCCCCAACGTTTGAAGGCGTCTTTTTTCCTCAGAGCTCTCGTCACCGCCAACAACGTTCAACGTTATCTTCGCTGGATCTTCGAGGCTCGCAACCGCACGGAATAGATTGTCGAGACCTTTCAATGGCTCAAGACGCCCAACAAATAAAATGTTCTTTTCATCACCATAGCCGAGGTGATCTCGAGACTGACGCTGTGACATTGGGCGAAATCGAGCGAGGTCGACACCCGGTGGAATAACGTCGATTTTTGAGGGATCAACGTCGCAATATTCAGCCACTACCGCACGTTCGTGTTCGGTCCAAACTACGACCGAATCTGCCGAGCAAGCAATATCAGTTTCTGAACTATCACGCTGAGCGATTTCAGATTCTTCAGGCCTGCCGCGTCGTTTCATCTCGGCCATTGTGTGAAAGCTTGTCGTATGTGGCACACCCCACTCTGAAGCCAATTGCATACCAACTAGCCCCGAAAGCCAGTAGTGACTACTAACGATGTCGTAGTTCAGGCTATTAGCAATACAGAACCTGCGCATCTGAGAAGTGAACTGCGGAAGCAGTTCGTACACGCCACTCTTATCGAGCGAGCACGGACCAGCTGGTAAGTGAATTAATCGAGCGCCGGGGGCAATCATTACGATCTGACGATCGCGTGGGTCATGATGCCGAGTAAACACGTCAACCTGAACTCCCCGAGCTGCAAGTCGTTTTGCCATCTCAAGAATGTATATGTTCATCCCGCCGGAGTCTTTACTGCCCGCTTGGCGCATGGGACATCCGTGGACTGTGATTACTGCTACGTTCATAGTTGTTGGAAGCTAGTTCGCCTGAGCAGCTGCTCCACGTGTTGCTGTTAACGCAAATACCTGACGATCGACGCCGCCGAGATGATATTTATATGACTCATTGCCACGCATGAAGTCAAACACTTTGTGACCTGATTCAATAGACGATTTTATCGTCAAAGCGTGATTCAACAACCCAACCGAAAGTTTGGACTGAGCCGGATTGTAACCACTGTTATACAGGTAGCGCACATTACCAGTTACAAATGACAATGAGGTTGCTTCTCTTATACCGTCTATTTCCAAGAAGCAGAGCCTAGTAATACCTTCACATGCCAACTCAATGGCGATTTTGCAGAAAAATTGCTCACGCTCTGCAGTCATGAACTCATTCTTATCGGGTGTACTCATACGGTGAAGCCGCATGAACTCAGCCATAGAAGCCTCGATATCGCCGGGTTCAGATAGCTCAACATGTGTAACTGCGCCAGCAGCTTCTAATCGACGTAATTTTCGACGAAGTTCATGCCGATCTTTCTTCCTGAGAGCGGATATGTATTCATCCCAGCTGTCAGGTAAGTCCATGCGAGGAGCGACGTCTTCCTGTTCGAGATCTACTCGCCAACCTGCGTTTTCTGCTTCGTCACGGAACTGAGTAATCGTTGGTGAATTACCAGGAAGGGACTGGAGAAGAATCGTGTCGATCTCTGACATTTCACTCACCGCAGATACGAGTGATCGAATGCATGACGAGTTAAGTCGATCCCTTGAAAGAAAATCATGATAATCGACTAAGTCAGTACTACCGAGAAAGCTTATTTCTGAACCGTCGATCATTAACGGGGCGATCATCTTCAAATCACCTGATTCAGAACGAACTATTAGTAACTGAAGCTTGGAATCATTCCCAAATTCAGACCACCAAGTTTTTTGCCATGTTTGTGAATCGAAGAATGTAGGTTCCGAACTTTCTTCAAAAATCTTGAGCCAATGATCTGCGAGACTTTCAAAAGTCCCTTGCTCAATCCCAGCGCTACAACAAGTCAATTTGGCGGACGTTCCTTAGCGAGTACAAATGTGCGAATGCCCTGAAGTAAGTCAGCAGTAATTACTTAACGCTGGTCAGTAGAGTCATAATCGAATCGATGTCTGGCTCGACGTACTCAAGCTCGATGAGAGCTCGCTTCTCCGCTGTGCCAGGATCTTTCAGTCCGTTACCAGTTAAGATACAAACTACGGTCTTTCCGGTCAGGTCGACACCCAATTCAGGTAGCTTAATCAATCCAGCTACTGATGCGGAAGAGGCTGGCTCACAGAAAATACCCTCTTCTCGGGCCAATCGTAAGTAAGCATCGACAATTTCGTTATCGTCGACCATGTCGATCATGCCTCCGGACTCGTCTCTGGCAGCTTCCGCTTTTCCCCAACTTGCCGGGTTTCCAATTCGGATAGCGGTAGCTATCGTCTCGGGCTTCAGTACAGGTTCACCTCGCACAATCGGTGCAGCTCCCGTTGCCTGAAACCCCATCATTTTGGGAGTTGTTTCAGATCGACCAAGCGCCTGGTATTCATTAAAGCCCTTCCAGTAAGCAGTAATATTTCCAGCATTGCCCACTGGGATGCAAAGCATATCTGGTGCTTCACCAAGTTCGTCGACAATTTCGAATGCACCTGTTTTCTGGCCTTCGATTCGATACGGGTTCACCGAGTTGACCAACTCGATGTCCATAATTTCGACGATACTACGAACGGCATTTAGAGCGTCGTCAAAGCTGCCATTTACAGCAAGAATTCGAGCGCCGTACGCCATTGCCTGAGCCAATTTGCCAAGTGCTATTTCACCGGCAGGAACCAGTACGATAGTCTCTAGTTTGTAGCGAGCGCCGTAGGCTGCTGCCGCTGCGCTGGTGTTTCCTGTCGAAGCACATATGATTCGCTTTTTGCCAGCTTCAAGGGCTTTGGCAATCGCCATAACCATGCCGCGATCTTTAAAAGAGCCTGTTGGATTACAGCCTTCAAGCTTGAAATATAGATCTCTGCAACCGAGCGAATCTCCGATACTTTGCGATCTGACAAGCGGGGTGCTTCCTTCTCCCAGAGAGACTGACGGTGTTGCATCCGTAACAGGCAGAAATTCGTGATACCTATCTATCAATCCAGACTTCGTCGTCAACGAGAAGAACACTCCTGATTAACACGAGCCAAAGCTCGCCTACTTTCAAAACCGGAGGTTAAGACCGGTCGCCGTAAGTTTCGACTCGTAACAAACTGTCCAACTGTAGGACAGTGCAGAGTTCCTTAATAGCACGCACAGCACTCTGCATGTTAGCCTCTCGCGCCGGATGAGTCATTATCACCAGGTCGGCGTGCCCATTCGCTGTGTCGGTATCTTTTTGCAGGACCGAGTTGATACTAATGTCCGCATCACCCAGAATTCTTGCAACATTTGCAAGCACTCCAGGCCGATCAGAAGCCGTCAATCGAATGTAGTACTGACACTCATGATCCGACATCGATGCTATCCCAAATGATTCAGGTAGCGTCGATGATCCGGCATCGTGCACAGCACCCTTTGCGATTCTAAGTACATCTCCCATAACAGCGCTAGCTGTCGGGTTTGGTCCTGCTCCAGGTCCCTGGAACCAAAGCGGTCCAACCAGATCACCTTCGACTTCAACAGCGTTCAATACGCCGTTCACTGAAGCCATTGGAACATCAAGCGGAATCAATGCAGGATGCACTCGAGCAAGCAGACCTGAATCTGCTTTCGCCTGAGCCACTGCAAGAAGTTTGATAGTGTAGCCAAGTTCGCTGGCGTATCGGAAATCTTTTGCGTGAACCTCACGAATGCCCTCTCGATGAATCGCATCAACCGGCACTTCGGTGTGGTATGCAAGACGAGCGAGAACAGAAATCTTATAAAGCGCATCGAACCCATCGACATCCGCAGTCGGGTCGGATTCAGCGTAACCGAGTGCCTGCGCTTCTGCCAGAACGTCGTTAAAATCGGCGCCTTCATGGGCCATTTTCGTAAGAATAAAATTCGTTGTTCCGTTGATAATTCCGCGGATGCTCTGAATCTTGTTCGCCGTCAGATCGTTCATCAGTGGACCGATGATCGGTATGCCGCCTGCAACACTAGCTTCGTAGTACAAGCAAACGTCATTTTCAGCAGCAGTGACAAGCAGTTCGCTGCCGTGCTTCGCCATAACTTCTTTGTTGGCCGTAACCACATGCTGGCCAGCTTTTAGGGCACTGGTTATGTAGTCGAACGCCGGATCGACACCACCCATTAATTCGACGACGATTCCAACTTCAGGGTTGCCAATTACAGTTTCAATATTTGTTGAAATCGCACTGGAATCGATAGTCACCTCACGTTTACGTGAAGTATCTCGAACCACAGCTGCAACTACTTTGAGCGAAACACTAAGGTCGTCCAACCTGTGTCGTTGGCTAATGGCATTCGCCACTGCCGAACCAACTACGCCAAGGCCCAGCAGGCCAATACCCGTAGGCTGGCTATCCATCATTGCTGAATCTGCCATTTCCTATGGCCCGGTTTGTTGAGGTAATCCGGTAAAGCCGAACGGTACCGGAGTCGGGGTAGGAATAATTGCTGACAGACGAACTTGATTGTTCACCCAATCAAAGATTGCGCTATCTAAAACCATATGAAGGTCGAAATTAGGCTGTTCTTCGTTGAAGAAAATTGTCATGCCACGAGAGATCAGTAGATCGAAGTTTTCCGCATCAATTTCTCGAGCATCGTTGACTTCACTAACTACCAGATAAGACCACCAACTGTTCTCTTCATCAAAACGCGGACTGCTCGGTGTTCGAACCGGCAATAATCGTTTTCCATCACCGTCGAGACCAAACATGAGACCATCGAGTTCTGGGATAACACCAAATGGCTTCCATCCCTGGTCACCATAATCTCGTTTAACGTTCGGGTCGGCGGAATGCTTGAGCACTACGTTCTCAATAGGTATTCCCGCAGCTAAATCACGTTCGATAGCCCGACGATCTTCTGAATCGTTCGATAGTGTGATGATTTCATAGATGTGCACCTGAGCTTGAACGCGAGGAACCGTCTCACCTATAACTTCGCGTAGCTGCTCTTTGAACATACTCTTTCGAATGAAATCACGGAAAACCGCTTCATCGATACCAATACGGTGAATGAACTGCCGCTTGGCTTCCTCGACATTATTTTTGTATTCCTGAGACTCTCGTTCAGCAACCGTAACGGCTACAAAACCAAGGATTGAACTCAACCGTTCGTCAACATCCTCAGCACTTACAGCAATGCCGTAGCGAGGTGCTAGCTGGAACGCCAATTCGTTCTCTTGCAAGGTCTGCAAAGAGTCAAATAACGAGTTCCCAATTTCAAATGGAACACCCAAGTTTTCACTCATCCGTTGATTGAAACGAATGAAGTTGACGACGTCACCGCGAGTGTACTCAGTGTCTTCGACTCTGAGAGCAAGCTCACGCGGTGGAAATACGTAATTTTGAAAATAGGCGTAAACAGGAATCGCCAAAAGACCGACCAAGACAACTAACCCAACGAGCATGAATGGTCGAGTCTTAACCTGAAACTGGCGTTTTTCGTTGACCATCTCGCGGCGGGTCTTTCCGCCACGTACAGTAATACTGCGGCGACCGGCTTCATAGTCGGGAATGGGATCTCCGACTACCGGTTGCTGCTCTTCGTTACGATCTTCACTTGAGTCTTCTGTGGACATTTTCGGCGCTTGCTACTGCTGCGGCCGGGTTCACTTCTACAGCGACACCTCGGCCTTACTAACGTTGAATTGTCTGCGAGAAGAGGTTACTTCTCTTCTTCGTCAGAACTGTCATCCTCGGCTTCTGGAGCCTCTTCAGATGAAACCTCTTCGGTTTCCTCAGACCCAGTTTCTTCTACTGATTCCCCAACGGCTTCAGCAACTGGAGTTTCTGAACTTACCGCAGTAACTTCAGAAACTTCAGTCTCGGTTTCTTCTGTAGTCGTTTCTTCGTCGTCTGAAATTTTTCCGCCGGTGGAAACAGTTCCGGTTACACGAAGATGATCAGGAGCGTAAGGAAGGAGGGCCAAATGACGCGCACGCTTGATAGCGGTCGTCAAGCTTCGATGGCACTTCGCACAGTTACCAGACTTTTTACCGGCTTCGATTCGACCACGGTCAGTGATGAATCGTCGAATACTTGAAACATCTTTGTAGTCAACCGTACTCTCTTTACAGTAACACTGGCGTCGACGTCGGGTTCCGCCACGGCGGAATGGTGGGCGGGATGCGCCACCTTGGGTTGTTCGGGGGGTTGTCATTTTTTACCTCGCGGAAAGGACAGCAGAACAATTCGGCAACTTGCCAAACTCGCACTGCATGGGAACTGCTACCAGGGCAGTTCCTCCACGTCTTCTGATGGGTTATTTGCAGCAGCAGGAGCCTGCTGAACTGGAGGGCCAGATGGCCCCACTGAATAAGATTGGGCTTCCGTCGGTGCACCGGCTCCCGTCGATTCACCACCAGGGGAGTCAAGAAAAACTACCTTGAAAGCTCTAACTTCTAGCGATGTGCGTGCCTCACCCGAACTGCTTGTGTACTGACGAGTCGATAAACGACCATCAACAAACACCCGGCGACCCTTTGCCAAATACTGGTTTACCGATTCTGCCTGACGCTCCCAAGACGTAACTCGGAACCATTCGGTATCTTCGGTCCATTCACCTTTTTCGTCACGCCTGTTGTTGTTCACAGCAAGACTGAAACTTGTAACAGGAGTGCCACTCGGGGTGTAACGCATCTCGGGATCGTTACCCGCCCGGCCAATAAGAAGTATCTGGTTAAGACTCAATTGAAATTCATCCGTGCCTAGCTAAGAGCCAGACTTTACTCAGCTGCTTCTGTAACTACAGCCGTCTTGATTTCATCGCGAACCAGCAGATGCCGAATGATCGACTGATCGGCGCTAATTGCTCTTTCTAACTCAGGAGCCTTAGCACCATCGATTTCAAAGTTCACCTGAAGGTAGTAACCCTCAGTGTTATTCAAAATTGGGTAAGCCAATGTACGCTTGCCCCAAATGTCGGTGCCTGAAACTTCACCGCCGACACCGGCAACAAGTGAAGTGATTTTCTCTACGGATTCGGTACCCTGATCTTCGTCAGCTTCGCTACCGAGAATCCAAACTAATTCGTACTTTCTCAACGATCCACCGTGTTCTTTATAAATTTGAGCGAAACCTATTCAGTCTATCACGCTATTACGTCCCGTCAGCCACCATTTTCGCAGTAGCTAGCCCTAGTTCCAAGTCTAGTGTCACATTTTGGTTGTAATACCCGCTAGGAATCGAGACCAGGAACAGGGAATTTCGATGCGAATATGGCTACTTCACCACCAAGTTTCGCAAGTGCTGATTCATTGCCTTGTGCCTTGACTGCTTCGAGAATGTACCCAGCAACGTGTTCCATATCAGTCACATTCATCTCACGAGATGTAAGTGCTGGAGTACCGATCCTAATACCAGATGTAACCATTGGTGATTCAGGATCGAACGGAATTGTGTTCTTGTTTACAACTAACCCAGCTGAAATCAAAGCGGCTTCTGCATCTTTACCTGTGAGACCAATCGACCGGGTGTCGACCAGCATCATGTGGTTCTCAGATCCACCAGCAACGATTCGTAATCCACCAGCAGCAAGTCCACTAGCTAGTGCCTTCGAGTTCTGAACGACCTGATTTGCGTAGTCTTTGAACTCAGGCTGCATGGCTTCCTTGAATGCAACTGCTTTACCGGCGATTACGTGTTCCATTGGGCCACCCTGCATATTTGGAAATACTGCTGAGTTGTACTTGCGGCGAAGTGCTTTTTTCGTAAGAGCCATTGCGCCACGAGGACCTCGCAAAGTTTTGTGAGTCGTACTCGTTACGATGTCAGCATATTCAACGGGCGATGGATGTGCACCACCAGCTATGAGGCCAGCGATGTGGGCCATATCGACCAGTAAGTAAGCACCGACTGAATCGGCTATCTCACGGAAACGCTTGAAGTCTATGGTCATCGGATATGCTGTGTAACCAGCAATGATTATCTTCGGCTGAAATTCTTGGGCTTGCTTCTCTATAACGTCGTAATCAAGTGCTTCAGTGTCAGGATCGACTCCGTAGTGGCCGAATTCGTATAGCTTGCCAGAGAAGTTCACCGGTGATCCATGAGTGAGGTGACCGCCGTGATCGAGCGACATTGCCATCACTTTGTCGCCAGGATCAGCGAGGGTGAAGAATGCTGCCATATTTGCCTGCGAGCCAGAGTGAGGCTGAACATTGGCATGATCGGCACCAAAAAGCTCTTTTGCACGATCGATAGCAAGCTGTTCACTAATGTCGACGTTCTCGCATCCAGCGTAGTAACGTCGACCCGGGTACCCCTCGGCGTACTTGTTTGTGAGAACAGAACCACCTGATTCAAGAACGGCGGCGCTGGTGTAGTTCTCAGAAGCGATCATCACCAGTTGATCACGCTGACGCCGCTCTTCGTTTTCAATGACTTTTGCGATTTCAGGATCAAAAGTGGCAATTGCCGACATGGGTTCTCCGATACAGCGTTCCAACGCATTTACTAGAGTCTGGACACTGTTGGCTTGCTATCAAATATTTGTTGAATCTCAAAACCAGATTCAATCACATCGATTAAGTTTATAACTGGTATCAAAAATTCGCCGCTTTTCCTTTAATAATCCCTAAATATTCACCGCCACTAGTTATGATGTGTTGCCTTATATCCACATATTTGATGTGCTTCCCTCATCAAGGAAAATCTATGACCTACCCTTTTTCGACGCGTAATCAGGTGACGAAATTCGAAGCTATCGACTTCGTTCCGAAACGAGCTATGGTCATTTTCGCCCACCCTGACGACGCCGAGATTGGCGCAGGTGCCACAGCAGCGCTCTGGGCGGCGCAGGGTTGCGAGATTACGTATGTTCAGTGCACAACTGGTAGCAGTGGAAGCAACGATACAGAGATGACTTCCGAGAAAATTGTCCGTATTCGAGCTGCAGAACAACGCGCCGCCGCCGATGAAATTGGCGCCACCGATATCGTTATTTTAGATCATCCAGACGGAGAACTCGAAGCAGATCGGGTCTTTTTGAGCGAGGTAGTGCATGCACTACGCAAGTACCGACCTGATGTCGTGTTCACCCATGACCAGCACCGTATTCATGGTTTCCAACATCGTGATCATCGTAACGTCGGAATTACGGTTCAGGACGCGGTGTACCCATATGCCCGAGATCATTTGCACTTCCCCGAACAGCTCGGCAAGGGCATCGAGCCGTATAAGGTCAAGCACGTCTTCTTCTGGGGTACTGACATCCCCGATGTGATCGTCGATGTATCAGATTCAGTCGACACAAAAATAAACGCCCTTTCAAAACATGAAAGCCAGCTGCCAGGGTTGTCGTTCGGCTCAGAGATGGATATGCGAATGCGGACTCGTCACTCTGATGCGGCCAAGGGCTACGGATTCAAATATGGTGAGTCGTTTCGACGTCTCACCGCCCGTACTTAACCGAGATTGTTACTGAATGGCACGAGTAGACTTACACGCACATATCCTGCCCGGGCTAGATGATGGCCCGGTGGCAGTAGAAGAAAGCCTAGTGATGGCTCGCATGGCAGCGCGTGATGGCACCGGTATTATCGTTGCCACACCTCACTACCAAGATATGGAGTTAGAGCATAAATCATCTAGTATCGTTCCTGAATTGGCCGATACTTTGAATGCTGCGCTCAGAAACGACACCCTTCAAAGAAGAACACCTACTGTTCGAATATTAACTGGGATGGTCCACCGACTTGACATGTCTCTACCAGATTTGGTCGACTCCAAATCGGCTATCACTTTGAATCGAACGCGGTTTCTCTTGGCCGAACCCCCATTTACTCGCCTTCCTTCATATGTGGAAGAAGTTATCGGACGCCTAATAACCCAGCGACTCGTCCCGGTGCTAGCGCATCCTGAGAGAAACGTCGTATTTCAGCAAAACCCGAAGCGACTGCAAGACTTAGTCGATGAAGGCGTGATTGTCCAAGTAGCTTCGGGCAGCCTGACAGGACAGAATGGCGAAGACGCTCGTCGAGCAGCCGAGCAGTACATAAGGCACGGTATGGCACACGTAGTTTCATCTGAAATGCACAGCCAACGAGCTCCACGAGTACCTCAACTGAGTGATGCGTTTGAGATAGTTACCGAACTTGTCGGTTATCCAGAGGCGATAGATATCTTCGAGACTAACCCGGCCATGATCATTGAGGGCAGATCGCCTCAACAAGAACGTATGGCGCAACCTCGGTTGAAGCAGCGTTGGATACGGATGCCAACGATTGAAATCAACAATCCAATATCTGAACGAACACGCCGGTTTTGGAAACGAACATTCCGCCGAATTACGCGGCGGACAACCCGCGTATAAGACGTACAAAACTTGTGATTAGTGGTTCAAGGAATCTACGCAGGTAAGTCGTGAATACGTAGATAGATATTCCAACTACTGCCCCGCCAACGATGTCGGTCGGATAGAAAATGCCGGCGTACATACGTGAGAATCCGAACAAAGCTGCAGCCACATACAACCAAAATCCAAACTTCCGATTGATAGTCCAAGCAGCTGTCGCAACAGCAAAGCTCACAGCCACAGGGTTCGCAGGAAATGATGGATCGGTTGGTGAATAGAACATCAAGGTCAATTCATCGCCGTGCTCTACAAACGGTCGAGGTCGCTCGATGGTTATGTTGAAGAGCCACACAACTATGTTGGAGATCGATAGAGCGCTAATGCCCATGAGTGTCGTTAGCTGATATCGAATCCGCTGTTCAGGATTTTTACCCGAGAACCAAAGACCAAGCATGCTCAATGAGAACACTAGCGGCATCAAATAGTCACTAGCGGCGATTCGCATCAAATTGTCGAAAGCGGTAATGTTGCCCGACAAGCCGTTCAGCCAGATTACGATATTTGCATCGATGGAAGTCATTTCGATGACCTGCCCCATATCGACTTGATCAAATTCCAAGAATCGGCTTCACGAATACCCTTATGCCAAAGCTCACCAATGTCAGCCTTGAAATTCCGCCACGACTCAGGTTGAACAGAGAGGTATGACCGGTTGGCGAGACCCACTAGGCCGTCTTGCGGAACTGTGTTCTGATCATCATAAGATTTCGGTTGAACCGTGTTTAGTATTTTAATACTCAGGGTTCCCGCAATGGCTGACACAGCAAACGCTGTTATGGCAGCAAGGGAGAACCAACCCGCCTGCTTAACACCATCGAGCCCGCCGTGGATATCGTTGACGTTACGGGCGCCTGCAAGCTCGTCCCAACTGGCTTTGCCCCAGTCGCGAGTCAGCGAGTTTGCCTCAACGCTACCTGCCGCCCACGGACCATCAACCCAAAGGGGTTGCGTGAAGAAAATTGCGATGGCTGTGACTATCAATGCTATGCCAAGCCAACGAGTCATCGTGGCGTGAGGTGTTAACCAAAGACCGCGTGTACCTGCATTAGAAACCGCTATTTGGATGGTACCAAGGCTCGTGAGAAATGCGAAAAGTAAGTAATGGCCCGCAAACAGATCTCGCACGACACCGGGATCAGTATTCAATCAGTCATCCTCTACTTAAATTGATTGCTGAAAATAGCGAACCCTTGACGACTCTAATGTGGTTGACGAATCAAGCTTTGGTACCGACCGAGATTCCCGGTTGCCTATCCGCCAGAAGGAGTCACCATCGTGTACCACTTAGAGTAGTTTGGGTTATCCCCAACTACTGTCGTGAAGTACAAATCTTGCAGTTGCTTGGTGATAGGCCCAGTTTCACCAGTTCCGATATTACGATTATCTAACTCCCCAACCGAAGTTAGGTGCGCTGCGGTACCCGTAAGGAATACTTCGTCGGCAAGATATAGCTCGGATCGGTGTATGTGGCGCTGAACGACTTCCAGACCGAGTTCGTCTTTCGCAAGTTGGATAACGGAGTCTCGAGTGATTCCTAGTAGGCAGTTATCAGTTTCAGCAGGAGTGCTGATCACGCCATCACGAATCATGAACAGATTTTCGCCCGATCCTTCAGAAACTGAACCATCCTGATTCAGCAAAATCGCTTCATCGAAACCAGCCGCAATAGCTTCGGTCTTTGCCAGAATACTCGTGGTGTATAGACCAGAAATCTTTACGCCGGTTGGCATTGAAGAATCCATCGGTCGTCGCCACGACGATGTTTGGCATTTCAGAGGACGACTGTTATCGATGTAGTTTCCAAATGGCAGGATCACCAACATGAACTCGTCTGAAACAGTGTTCAAGTTGAGGTTGGCAACCAACTGCTCGCCTTTGAACGCAAGAGGCCTGATATAAACATCTTCGGCAAATTCGTTCTTCTCAAGAAGATCGGTTGTGATTTTGCATAGATCTGCGACCGAGTAAGGAAGATTAATCCGCAAAATCTTGCAACCGCGCAAAAGCCGCTCATAGTGTTCTTCTAATCGAAAGATCGCTACTTCGCCCAGTCGTTCGTTCCAGTTTCCTCGAATTCCCTCGAAGACGGCTGTTCCATAGTGTAGAGCGTGAGTTTTGACGCCTACCGTAGCGTCCTCTTCGGGAACTTGTTTCCCACCGAGGAAAGCCCAGGTCTGTTGCGTCATAATTCTTCTCCTAAATATGCAACAACGCCCGCAATCTCTGCGCCTCTTTTGGCAATCACGGAAGGCAAATATCAGAAAGCGCGGGCGTGTCAGTTCAAATAAGTAACTGCACTCTAATTGGCGGCTCGCTAAAGCAACCAGTCGCCAATTATACGAACGCGTGGGCAAGCAACAAGACCAATTTGCTCATCAAAGCACAATTTAGTTTCGAAGCTGACCCCTACGATCGTAATTTAGTGTGTAGCTATCGTTCTTTCGGCGATGTAATCAAAATTAATATCTTCGCCCAAACCCGGAAGCGATGGCATCTGGATATAACCGTCTTCGTCCATAGGATCGACAATGCTATTCAGGTGGCTCGGCACTTCGTCGTGATCGATAAACGGGTGGAGCAATCCTCGCTCGTACCAAGTTGTGTTCATGATTCCACCGATCACAGCAAGGTTTCCAGCTCCGCCACCGTGGATTTCACAATCCATGTTGAATGACTCAGCCAAGTGAGCACACTTCATGCTCGGGCCGATACCACCAACATCTTCGACTCCGACCCGAACGATGTCGCAAGCCTTGCTGGCGATCCACTCGGCACGTGTGTGGTGCTTTCCGTAGGCGTACTCAGGACCAATCACAGGAATCTCCAGCTGGTCAGCGAGCCAGCGATATGATTCTGTTGAGTGCTCGTCCATTGGCTCTTCATACCAGTAGTAATCGAGATCCTGAATACCCTTACCCAATCGCAAAGCATCCATACGCGAATACCAGTGATTAGCATCGAGCATCAACGGAAAATCAGGTCCGACAGCTTCGCGAACAGCGGCACATGCCTTGATGTCCATTTCAACGCTCGGAGCCCACGTCACAGGAGGCATCCATGTGTGTAGCTTGATAGCTCTGTAACCGCGGTTGACCATCCACTCAGCAAAGTTTGCGTAGTCCTCAGGAGTGGAAAGTCCGTCCGTTATCTCGTCACCACACATCGTCGATCCATAAGCGAGAACCTTGTCTCGGTATCCGCCTAACATCTTCCAAACAGGCGTGTCTGACGCTCGACCTGCGAGGTCCCACAGCGACATTTCAGCAACAGCCATCGATCGGTCGGTGAGATTGGCACCACTTCCGCGCTGCCATTTAGCAAGGTTGATCCACAGCTTTTCACGATCTCGTGGATCTTCTCCCATGAATACTTTTTTGAAGAAGTTCTCGATGATGTACGGGCGAAGCGCTTCTGGCGAACCGAAGGAATAGCCTGAGTTACCCTCGTCGTCAGTGATGGTCAACAGCGCTTCGGTTGTGTCGTGTTCTGGACCGGGATGAGTGTGCCCGTCGGTGTCATTGACCTTTTTAGAGGTCGATTGAAACGTGGTTACTTTGATTTTCTCGATTTTCATTTTGGTGATGTGCTGCTTTCAAATGGAATGACTAGACGCGGTTGCAAGACTGGCAAACCGGTCATAACCGGAATAGGTTTAGGTCGTTTCGACCGTTAACTCCAAGCTTGCGTAACAGGATCGGGAATGCCGTCCCAGCGGCTCAGACCTTGCGCACGCATTACGGCAATTCGCTTGACGACTTCAGGGTTGCCGAGTCCATGCAAAGGCTTACCCGTCAAAATGTTCACAGCATTCTCTCCCCAACGAGTAGCGCCGACAATTCCGCTGATGTCAGAATTACCTGCGTTGTGCGGAGTTATCGTCAGATTATCGAGTTTCAACAGCGGGCTCTCAGCATCTAGGGGCTCGATCTGCGTAACGTCGATTCCAGCAGCGTAAATCACACCAGTTTCTAAAGCCTGTTGCAGTCCACCTTCATCGACAATCGGGCCACGTGCGCAGTTGATGAACACCGCAGTTGGTTTCATTTTGCTGAACGCGTCGATATTGAAAATCTCATTCGTCTCAGCCGTCGCTGGAGAGTGAACAGTCAGGTAATCAGACTCGGCAAGAAGCGTGTCGAAATCGACCATTTCTACACCGAGCAGATCAGCAGAGGTCTGAGGCACGTAAGGATCGTAAGCAATTATTTTTGAAGGTCCGAATCCACGGACCCGATTCGCAAATCCCTTGCCGATGCTGCCCAGTCCGAATATACCTACAGTGTTTCCGGCAATACGTCGTAACTGGCCGCGCAGAGCATCGACCTCAGCAGGTCGATCTGACCACGCCCCTGCCTTCAAAGCAGCGTTCTGTTCAGGAATTTTTCGAGTGATAGAAAGCAACATCGCCATTGCGTGGTCTGCGACCTCAGATGTGTTAATACCAGGAGTGTTTGTGGCGCAAATTCCAAGCTCAGTTGCAGCCACTAGATCGATCGAATCGACTCCAACTCCGGAACGGCCGACCATCTTCAAATTTGGTAGCGCTTCCAATACTTTACGAGTGGTATGAGGCACCGTTCCAACCAGCAGCACGTCGGCATCCTTAGCCGCTGTAATCACCTCATTTTCGGTTCGAGCAGGAAGGTAAGCTACTTCCATTCCGGCCTCTTCGATGACGTCTGTTGTCAGCCTGCTCGGCTGACGGTTGTACATAGTAATCACGACCTTAAATGGCATTCTGATTCTCCGAACTTCTTAGATCTGCGATGTTGCCTCACACTTGAATTTTCAGGTAAAAGTTTACTCTATTTATGTTTACCTCCGGTATTAATAAAACGCCTGAAGTAGATAATGACATAACCACCACCAACCCAACGATCGGTCAATTGGGGCTGGGCTGAGGTGTGAGTCATAGTCATCGCTAGATTAGGGGGTCTAATTTATGATTCGATCGTTAGGACTCCGAGTTAATCCAAGTGACTCTACTCCGCCAAATGACTAAACTAGTTCAACAATGACTTATTGTGACCAATCTCACTCACAACCTCTGTACGGTGTCCACACCGTTCGTGACGTGATGATGCCAATGAGAGATGGCATCAAACTCGCCACAGATATTTTTCTTCCTTGCCACGGAGACGGTCGAATAGTCGACGCCAATGAACAGGTGCCTGCGCTGCTTGTTCGCACCTCCTACGACAAGACTGCTCCAGAATGGGACGATGTCATTCCGTTTTACGTACGGCGTGGTTACGCATTCGTCGTTCAAGATCTGCGATCTCGTTTCCGCTCAGAAGGAGATGGTCATTACTACCACACAGTGAATCCGTGGGAGGGTGACGATGGTTACGACACAGTCGAATGGCTGGCTGCTCAAGATTGGTGTTCGGGCAAGATAGGTACTCTAGGATCATCTCACCGCGCGATCACACAAACTCAATTAGCCCTGCGTAAACCACCACATCTTGCGGCGATGTGGGTCGAAGCAGGCCCGACTGACATATACCGACATGAAGCTCGTGAGGGCGGTGCGATGTCGCTCCAAATGTTCGGAGCTGCTCACCTACACGCCCTAGATAGTCACGAAGTTGGAAATGACCCAAAGAAAGCCAAGATCATTCTTGACGCCATGCGCGATATGCCCGAGTGGCTACAAAAATTCCCACTAAAGCCTGGAGAGACAGCACTGAGAGTCGCTCCGGATCTCGAAAAGACTGTTTTCGACTACTACTACAGAGGCGAATATGACGAGTGGTGGTCACAAGAATCGGCGAATCAGGAACCGCTCATAAAGGACGGTCAACACGCGGACGTGCCTGTTACTGTTTCGTGCGGGTGGTACGACAATTTCGTTGGTGCGACTGCCAACTATTTCGTTGAACTGAACCACCAAAACGAGTCGCCGACACGGCTCGTTCTCGGAGCCTGGTGACACGGAGGAACGCGATCCACTGGTCAGTGGCATGGAGATACAGACACTGGGCGTGAGAGCGTTTGGGGTTCAGATATTTACAATCCGGAAAGGCTGAAGTTTTTCGATCAGCATTTAAAGGGATTGTCAGCACCCGATAACGATCCGCCAGTTCGGATTTATGTGATGGGTACCGGAGATGGCAAGAAAACGCCTGAGGGACACCTGAATCACGGAGGTTACTGGCGTGATGAGAACGAATGGCCGCTAGAACGAGCACAGTTCCAAACTCTCTATCTGCACGACGACGGATCACTTGATTCATTTGAGACGATGGAAGAAGAGAGCAGCGTAACCTACACGTACGATCCCGAAAAACCTGTGCCAACGGTTGGTGGCCAGTTGGTCGGCATGTTCAAGATCAAAGCGCCTGAGGACGGTGGTCCATCGCGTGATGAAGTACCAGAGTTTCTCGATCAATGGATGCTCGCTCGCAATAATCTCACAGAAGTAATTGCGGCTGGTGGATTTCATCAAAAGGAAGGGCCTGAATGGATCGGAGCCGAGGAGCCATATCAGCTTCTTAAAGACCGACCTGACGTTGTAACGTTCGAAACTGACCCGTTGGAAGACGACACTGAAGTCACAGGTGAAGTGATGATCAAGCTATGGGTGTCTTCGACTGCGATCGATACCGACTTCACTGTGAAGCTGATAGATGTATATCCGATGAGCGATGATTATCCAGAGGGCTATCACTTGAACCTGACGGACACGATTTTACGAGCTCGATACCGAAATTCGTGGACTGACCCAGAAATGATGACACCGGGCCAGCCAGTCAAAGTTTCTATAACCCTATGGCCAACGTCGAACGTGTTCAAAAAAGGACACCGCATTCGATTGGATGTTTCAAGTTCGAACTTTCCACGGTTTGATGTAAACCCAAACACCGGTGAGCCAGTTGGTCTTCATACGCACATGGTCGAATCCGCCAACACGATTCACACTGGTGCCGATCATCCATCGAGAATAGTGCTGCCGATTATTCCGCTCAAAAATAGCGACTTAACTTAGCTGTCGGTTAGTAGGTAGTAGCGTACGCCAGTTCACCAGAATTGAAGCCTAGCTGTCAGAAAAAACCATACTTTTGCAAGTCTCAAATAGAACGCTTATAGGAAGTGTGTACAAAAAAATCCAAACATTCACAACATTGAAAAGCATCGACAAAAAGCATAATGAGATCAAATACAGAATAGCAATTGCGCAACACACCCGATCCGAGTTAGGCTAACCGCTAAATAATTAATCACCGTGTCGAAAATACGGACTTTCTCTGTTAATTAATGCCCCCTTTTGACGAGATGGAACACTAAGGCAGCGCTAACAGCACACGTTAACGCTATCTCTCGCCTTACTAAAGCGGGTGTTTTTTTGTTTAGCACTCGGCAGTTCTGAAAAACATATATAAATGACATCTGGTCCGCAAAAACATTCTTCGTTCTTCAGCTTCCCTCACCCCATGAACTCGAGCGTTGCTCGCGTCGTCGCGACGGGAGTGGTAATCATGGCAGTTACGACAATCCTTCTAGATCAGCCATGGATCACCCTCGTACTGGCTTTTGGTTTCATCGCTCGTGTTACAACCGGCCCACGAGTCAGCCCTTTAGCGATTCTCGCTTCTAAGGTGATCGTTCCAAAATTAGGGCTGCCATATCGACCCGTAGCTGGACCACCGAAGCGGTTCGCCGCAGCTATCGGAATTGCATTTAGTGTTTCAGCAGCTATTCTTTCGCTTGGATTCGGCCTAAACGGAATTGCCTACATAGTTCTTGGCGGGTTAATTTTCGCAGCTGGGCTTGAATCGATGTTTGGTTATTGCCTAGGTTGCCAGATTTTCGGCTTTCTGATGAAATTTGGAGTCATTCCCGAAAGCGTCTGTGAAGACTGCGCCGATTTTGACAACCGTGCTAAGCGCATGGCAGAACTCGGACTCCGCCCCGATGGAACACCGCTAATCGATTAATTAGCTACAGATCAAATCTGTAAAACAAAAGACCCTAATATAATTTAGTGGTATTTTTGTTATTGCTAAGAGGCTGCGCCAGCGACTACGCCTCTCCCCTAGATTTGTATTCGTCGAAGAGCTTCCAAGTATTGTCGTTGAATGGATAGTACTTACCGGGCGAGCCGGGATTCTTTCGGAGCTCCTTCTTAATCACCTGCTCGACCTCTTCGCGTTCGGCAGCAATCTCCAAAACGCGGTTTGCCATCGCAGCAGGAACGACTACTACTCCGTCATCATCACCAATGATAGCGTCACCGGGCCTAACCACTACTCCACCGCACTCGATCACATCGTTTACACCCCAAGGCTGCATCACCGCAGGTCCCTGCTTAGCAGTAGAAGAATGTGCGAAAACGGGGAAGCCGTAGTCCTTCAATTCCGCCGTGTCACGCACTGATCCGTCGGTGACCAAGCCGCCTACTTTTAGCTGAGCCAATCGGTAGAACTTGATATCACCACCAATAGACTCCCAAGGGCCGACCGACGAAGCAACTAGCACTTCGTTGGGTCCACATAGCTCAAAAGCTATATATTCAGGTGAATCCTCAGCCTTTGGTTTGTCCTTTAGGACGTCAGGTCGGTGCGGGACGAATCGCAGCGTGACCGCCCTACCGACCATCTTCTGCCCAGGGAATATCGCCCGTGCGCCGTGAATCATCGACTGCGGCCAACCGTCGACCCAGAGTCCATCGATAAGCGTTTGCGTTGGCAACTCGCCTAACTTGGCGAGAATCTCATCTGAAATTGCGGGTGCGGAAGTCACTATCTTCTCCAATATTTACATGTAACTGAGGCAGCAACAAACTCGACTACGAGCCTTGCTTGAATTTTTCGAGCACCGTTACCAGTGCTGCACTGGCAGGTACCGGGACATCTGCTTCACGCCCAATACGGACTACTGCCCCAAGAATGTCATCTAGCTCTAACGGCTTGCCATTGTCGAGATCGTACTGCAGTGAAGCTTGAGTTTCTTCAGCTTCACCAATTGCGTCGTTCATCTTCGACTCTACACATCGTGGCGGAAACGTAACGCCTTGCGACTGACCAACGGCGACAATCTCTTCCATAACCGTTCGAACGGTGTGCTCTCCGTGCGGACTTGCAAGAATTTCGACGAACGAAGACCGGGAAGCTGCCATCACAGACCCGATCGATCCGACGCTCACCATCTTGGTCCACAGCGTATCAACGATGTTACTGCTGACAGCTACCTGCATGCCTTCACGGTCGAACAACTTGCGAAGGGATTCGGTGCGCTCGGTCGTCGAACCGTCATCTTCACCAAATTCGATCATAGCGGTCGAGCCGGTTTGATTGATATGCCCGGATCCAGCGATTCCTGTTTCAATATACGTTGCACCCTGAATCACGTGCTCGCCGCCGAAAGCTTCACCCAGAATCTGACCAGCGGTGGCTCCGTTTTGGATCGTAAGAATGATGGTATTTTCGCCGATCATGCTCGCCATCTTAGGGAACGACTCAGCGTTCGAGTACAACTTGATGCAATGAAGAATCAAGTCGACTTCGCCAACAGTTGTTGGGTCGTTAGTAACCGGAACCTTCACATTAAAGTTGCCCCAGTGGCTATCGACCTGCAGTCCATTTTTGGAGATTGCTTCGCCATGAGCACCTCGGGCAATCAAAATAACATCTTCGCCCTGATTGGCGAGAAGACCGCCAAAATATCCACCGACAGCTCCCGCACCCATTACTGCTATCCGCATTGCCAGTACCTAATCTCTTTCGTTCGTATCCAATAATCACAAACCAAATTTGCCGACAACAATATCGGATTACAGCGTAGATTGGCTTGGAAATATGTCCTGACTCGCTCGATAACTTGCAAACTCCATTTCGATCAATTTGCCCTTCTTTTGAAAATTTTTATTTGTTTAATGAATGGAAACAAACCGCTGGTAAAATTAATTTTCGAGTCAACAAAGGAATTATAAATTTGTCAGAAACTACTCTCGTTCGAACCGGCGACCGCTCTTTATCAGAACAGCGTCTGGTAAATATCACCCCCGGTTACGTACCCGATGCTGAAGGTTCAGCACTGATCGAAACTGGAAATACCGTGGTGATGTGTGCAGCGACCATAGAGACCCGAGTTCCGCCCTGGATGCGTGGCAAGGGGACCGGCTGGGTAACCGCAGAGTACTCAATGCTTCCACGATCGACTCGTGAGCGAGTACGACGCGAACGTTCAAAGGTCGGTGGACGAACGCAGGAAATCCAGCGTCTTATCGGGCGTGCCTTGCGGTCGGTAACCGATCTTTCTGCACTTGGCGAAATTTCGATAATGCTCGATTGTGACGTACTCCGAGCCGACGGTGGAACACGAACCGCTTCGATCACAGGAGCATACGTAGCTCTTCATCAGGCACTAAACGGCCTGCTTGAAGCAGGAACGATAGAATCACTTCCTCTGAAAGATCAGATTGCAGCTATCAGCGTTGGCATCGTCAACGGAGTCGCTGTTCTCGACCTCGACTATAACGAAGACTCCTCGGCTGACGTCGATATGAACGTAGTCATGACTGGCGCTGGCGAATTTGTCGAACTTCAGGGCACTGGCGAAGAAGCTACATTTACTAGATCTCAGTTAGACGAGATGCTTGTGCTCGGTGAAGCAGGAATCAAGAACCTGCTCGAAGCACAACGCAACGCCCTCGGTCTCTAAAACTATTTGAAAACGCCGTCCTAATTGTCGACGGCACCGCACTAGAAGCAGAAGAAACAAAAGAATCACATGTCGAAAATCACTTCAGTTCTCGGACACGAAATACTAGATTCACGTGGCAATCCAACCGTTGGCGCAACAGTAATACTGGACGACGGCACGACTGCATCAGCTGCGGTTCCTTCAGGAGCCAGCACGGGAAGCCGAGAAGCTGTTGAACTTCGAGACTCTGACAAAAACCGCTTCGGCGGAAAAGGCGTTCTCAAGGCTGTTGGCGCAGTAAACGGTGAGCTCGCAAAGGCTATCATCGGACTAGAAGCGACAGATCAACGCGTTATCGATCAAGTAATGATCGAGCTAGACGGCACTGCAAACAAAGGCCGAGTCGGTGCGAACGCCATTCTCGCTATCTCTCTCGCTGCCCTTCGTGCGGGCGCGGTCAGCTCCGGTAAGGAAGTGTTTGAGCACATTGCCCAACTCTCTGGCAACGATTCGCCAATCGAGCTACCAGTGCCAATGTTCAACGTTCTAAATGGCGGAGCTCACGCTATGGGCTCGACTGATTTTCAAGAATTCATGGTCGTGCCAGCTGGCATCGACTCATTCTCCGAAGCACTTCGCTGCGGAGCCGAGATATACCAGTGGTTAAACAAGAAGCTCCATAGCGACGGTCACGCAACAACCGTGGGTGACGAAGGCGGATTTGCTCCACAGGGACTGACGAACCGACAAGCACTCGAATACGCAACCACTGCCATTGAGGGTGCTGGTTACAAGGCTGGCGAAGAGGTGTTCATTGCACTCGACCCCGCATCGTCGGAGTTCTACGTCGACGGTATCTATGATCTCTCCCGAGAAAGTCGAAAACTTTCTAGCAAAGAGATGGTCGAAGAGTACGCAACGCTCGCAAAGGACTTCCCGATCTACTCAGTCGAAGACGGACTCGCCGAAGACGATTGGTCCGGATGGGAAATGCAAACCGCTAAAACTGGTGATCGTATCCAGTTAGTCGGAGATGACTTGTACGTCACTCAGGCTCGCTACGTCCAGCAGGGAATCGACACGAAAGCAGGGAACGCGGTTCTCGTAAAGTTGAACCAAGTCGGCAGTGTTTCTGAAACGCTCGATACTGTTGCCCTCGCGCAAAACTCAGACTTCGGCGTTGTAATAAGCCACCGATCGGGTGAGACTGAAGACACATCGATAGCTGATCTTGCAGTTGGGACTTCAGCTGGTCAGATTAAAACTGGAGCCCCAGCCCGAAGCGAACGAATCGCAAAATACAACCGCCTGCTCCGAATCGAAGAGCTTCTCGGCGATAAGTCACGATACGCGGGCAAACGAGTTCTGCCTAAGTAACACAGAATCCTATTATTTAGATGAAAATTGCTAGAACTAAGCAAACGAAGTAGGCACATAAAAATGACAAAAACAAAAGTTGGAATCAACGGATTCGGAAGAATCGGCAGACAGGTATTCCGAACTATCTCCGAGCGACACGGCGACACTCTCGAAGTGGTAGCGATCAATGATCTCGGCGACGCAGCGACCAATGCGCACCTATTCAAGTTCGACTCAACATACGGTCGATACGCTGGAACAGTTGAAGCAAAAGACGGTGCACTCATCATCGATGGGCTAAATATCGCTTCGTTCTCAGAGCGAGATCCTTCTCAGATCAAATGGGCTGATGTTGGCGTTGAGATAGTAATTGAGTCAACCGGATTATTCACTGACGCCACAAAAGCTGCGGGACACCTCACTGGCGGCGCTAAGAAGGTCATCATCTCGGCTCCCGCCAAGAACGAGGACCTCACAGTCGTACTCGGCGTTAACCAGGACCAGTACGACCCTTTAGTCCACAACGTAGTCTCTAACGCATCTTGCACCACGAACTGTGTGGCGCCGATGGCGAAAGTGCTGCACGACAGATTTGGCATCGAAAGTGCGTTGATGTCGACCATCCACGCCTACACAAACGATCAGAAGATTCTTGACCAAGTCCATGACGATCTTCGTCGATCACGAGCAGCAGCCAACAGCATCATCCCGACAACTACGGGTGCAGCCAAAGCCGTAACTTTAGTAATTCCTGAACTAAAGGGCAAGATCGACGGTATGGCGTACCGAGTACCTGTAATCACAGGATCAGTAACAGATCTGACAGTAAAGCTAACTAAAAATGCTTCGCTTGCCGACGTAAACGAGGCCTACCGTCAGGCATCGATGAGCGACAACTTCCACCATATCCTCGGCTACTCTGATGAGCCGTTGGTATCTGTCGACTACATCGGTAACTCGAACTCTTGCACCATCGACTCACTCGCAACCTCAGCCATTGGCGATGGTTTCGTCAAGGTAGTCGGCTGGTACGACAATGAATGGGGCTACTCCTCGCGAACTGCCGATCTCGCTAACTTCATGGTCGAAAAAGGCATCTAAGCCTAGCTCGAACAAAAAGCATTCTAAAAAGACCCGTAGTGATTATTCACCCCGGGTCTTTTTAGTTGATTCCAACACATTCATTTGCATCAACAAACCGTGCTTCGTTATATGGTGCCGGTGTGCAGATAACCATTTAGTGACTATCCTCCGGGTAACACCCCCAATTAAACGTGCCTGCTTGGTAGGTTTTTAGCGAGCAATACCACCTACCAATTTCCGTCTGAAAAATCAGCCATCCTCTGCACGCGGGCGTATAATTTAGCGTAATGCGTCACCATGACGCAAAGGTGTGGCGCGGGTTCGGTGTCGCGATCACATATAACCCTGATCTCCCGATTAATAAAATGGGATTGATCTCTAAAAGCCGGAAGGACCATAAAAAATGGCTACACCAATTGATGTCCGAGATGGACAAAGAGGTGCACAGCGTTGGAAAGAAATGTCAAAGCCGGAAGTCGGCGACTGGCGAGTAAAGGGTGGACTTGCCCAGATGCTCAAAGGCGGCGTCATCATGGACGTCGTAACTCCTGACCAGGCGAAAATTGCGGAAGACGCAGGTGCCGTATCCGTAATGGCACTTGAACGCGTTCCTTCAGACATCCGCCGTGACGGAGGAGTCGCACGAATGTCTGACCCCGACCTCATCTCAGGGATCATCGACGCCGTATCCATTCCAGTAATGGCAAAAGCTCGAATCGGTCACTTTGTTGAAGCTCAAATCCTCGAAGCTCTAGGTGTCGACTACTGCGACGAATCTGAAGTTCTAACCCCAGCTGACAACGCTTACCACATCGACAAATGGCAGTACAAAATGCCTTACGTCTGTGGCGCACGAAACATAGGCGAAGCACTTCGCCGAATCGGCGAGGGCGCAGCTATGATTCGCACGAAAGGTGAAGCCGGTACAGGCGACATCGTTCACGCAGTAACGCACGCTCGCCAGATTTTGGCCGACATCCGCACGATACAGAACGCACCAACCGAAGAACTAATGTCGATGGCTCGCGATTTTCAAGCTCCTTATGAATTAGTTGTAGAAGTCGCTCGCACCGGTAAGCTTCCTGTTGTGAACTTCGCTGCTGGTGGCATCGCCACCCCTGCTGATGCAGCACTGCTTATGCAGATCGGTGTTGAAGGCGTATTCGTTGGTTCGGGAATATTCAAGAGTGACAACCCGGCTAAGATGGCCGACGCTATCGTTCGAGCAACAACTCACTTCAACGACCCTGACATGCTTGCCGAAATCTCTCGTGGACTAGGTGATGCTATGCCCGGTATCGAAGCGAGCAAGATTCCTGAAGATCAGCAGCTTCAGACCCGTGGCTGGTAGGCGCTCAAATTACTAACGCAAACGAAAACTTAGGTACGTCGATGCAACCTCGCATCGGCGTGCTTGCGCTTCAAGGAGATTTCGCCGAGCACATACATATGCTCGATATGATCGGAATCGGCTCCATCGAAGTTCGTAAGGTTCAGCAGCTTTCCGAAATCGATGGACTCATCATCCCTGGCGGTGAAAGCACGACTATCGTCAAGCTTCTTCACATGTTCGATTTCGTCGACGACCTCAGGTCCCATGTCGAATCAGGAATGGCACTTTGGGGCACTTGTGCTGGAATGATCGTGATCGCTCGCGAACTTACCGATCCTTACCCAACTCCCTTAAATCTGATCGACATCGGAGTCGCTCGAAACTTCTTCGGAAGACAGGTCGATAGCTTCGAATCTGAACTAAATATAAAAGGCGTAAAAGGCGATCCGATGCGAGCCGTGTTCATCCGTGCGCCTATCGTGCAGAACACCGGCGACGAGATCGAAACTCTGGCAACAGTTCCAGCAAACGACGATCATCCAGAGCAGGCCGTAGCAGTAAAATCTGGTCGAGTATTGGCAACTTCGTTTCACCCGGAACTCACTCAAGATACCCGACTCCATACACTTTTCGTACAACTAGCGGAAGAAGCTCGATCAGACGAAAATAGAGCCAGCGTTAAAAGACGTTTGACGGAGGAATCTGCGAGTAAAGTATGATCCGCCACCTTCACCCAACAGATTCTCCCGGACTGCTGCAGTTCAGTAAATCTTCAGGACGGGGAGAAACGTGCACCTTGGTCGGTGCACTTCAGGGCGGACCTAGCCGGTTCCCAACGGTTAAGTACGCAACCATAGCCCTGTCGCCGCGAGCATGGCAGAGTTGCTGGGTTGAAGCACGACGCGGTCGAATCGACGGCGTGCTACGAGCAGGTCCTCGTTCAGGGCCAGAAGCGTGGGAAGTTAGCGAACTCTATGTTCGGAATACCAAGAGTGAACTAGCACTTGATCTTCTAGAACAGATTGCCGTACCCGCTGGCGGCGCAGGCTCACATCGAATATTCATTCGGATCCCGACCGATAGCGACTTGTTCGACTACGCTCGCAAAGCCGGGTACATGGCTCTCTACAGGGAAAGCGTATTCGTAGCCCAAGCCGCTAGTACGGTGCAAAGCAAACTCGGATTTCCCGATCATCCATTGAAATTGCGACCAAGAATCGAATCCGACGAACAAGCTCTTTTCAAAATGCACAACTCCGTAACTCCAGTAGAAGTACGAATGAAGTTGGGTCAAACATTGAAAGATTGGTCATCATCTAACGAACGCCTGAGTCGAAAAACTGGTGAATGGGTTCTCGATCTATCAAACGGTGAGATCGGTGCACTAATCCATAAAAATTCGACTCGCTCAGGTCACACTTTCACGCTAAATTGGTCAACGCAAGCTAGTTATGAACTGCCGGGACTGGTCACTGCGGCACTGGCGGAAAGCAAAGATGGGCAAGTATCGACAATCGTGCCAGAATATCGCCCTGAACTATCACATTTACTAGTCACACTCGGATTCACCGAACAGGCTCAATATGAGATTATGGTCAAACCGCTTACTCAACAAGTTGCGGAATCAAAAAAAGCGTTTGCGGCGATAAGCTAGCAAAGTCAAAACCTAAAAATCACGAACAGGAGAAGTTCGAACTGGTAGATCCCATCGCACAGGTCGTCGACGACCTTCAAGCATTCATCAATATTTTTCCTTACGACATCGCTACCGCTCTTGAGGCGAATGAAAATATAGGAGACCTCGTAGAGGTTGTCTTAGACTTAGGAAGAACACCGGAAGCTCGGTTCTCAGTCAATCAAGTTCCGCTCAGCGATGTCGAAGTTTCACGCGAGCAGATCGCCCACGTAGTCGAGCATGTCGGTCACTTTGGCGATGACAATCGAGCCGGTATCGAACGCACATTGCACCGAATATCCGTAATGCGTAACCGAGCCGGCGAACCAGTTGGACTCACCTGCCGTGTAGGTAGAGCCGTATTCGGATCAGTTCGACTCATTGACGATCTCATACGCTCCGGAAAGAGTGTGCTCATTTTGGGGCGGCCCGGAGTCGGCAAAACTACGATTCTACGAGAAACAGCTCGCGTCCTAGCCGACGAAGACGGCAAGAGAGTCGTGGTAGTCGACACCTCAAATGAAATCGCTGGCGACGGTGACGTACCTCACCCAGCAATCGGTCATGCTCGACGTATGCAAGTAGCGAACACGAGCTTGCAGCACAAGGTGATGATCGAAGGGGTTGAGAACCACATGCCAGAAGTGATCGTGATCGACGAGATGAGCACCGAGCTAGAAGCTCTCGCCGCCCGCACGATCGCCGAGCGTGGTGTACAGCTTGTCGCTACAGCGCACGGAAACACTTTAAGCAACGTTATGTCGAATCCGACTCTCGCCGACCTAGTTGGAGGCCAGCAAACTGTAACCCTCGGTGACATCGAAGCTCGACGACGTAAAACACAGAAGACAGTACTGGAACGTAAGCATGAGCCTACTTTCGACATCGTTGTAGAAATTCGTCAACGAAACGCCGTTGCAATTCATCCTGAAGTCAGTACAGCGGTCGACCGTATGTTGAGGGGAATATCGATTCCTCAGGAAGCCCGAAGGCTGCAGCCCGACGGTCGAGTAGAAACCGAGGTCGAAGAGATACCAGGCTCGGAGTCGGAATTCGTTCCAGCCCCATTTGATATTGCAGACGTTGGACGTCGACGGGGTCCGCTGGATAATAACCTAGAACGGGAACGATCTACACGAATCCTACGCAATAGTAGCGGTCGCACGAACGGTACCTCGGAGCGGAATCTTGAGGATCTCGATTCCCGCCCACAAAAGGCAGTACCAGTTATAACTAAAGTATTCCCCTTCGGAATTCCAAAAACTGCTATTTCCGAGATCATTACTGAAACCGACGCACCTGTTGAGGTGGTTGATTTCGCAGACTCAGCAGAAATCTTTGTGACTACTAAATCACATTACGGCCGACGCCCCACTGCAGTCCGAAGAGCAGAGCGTGACGGAGTTATGGTGCACGTTCTTAGGCGAGGAACCAAAGAACAGATTCGTCAGTTCCTGAAACGATTTAAGCAGGAAACTATCCGAGCGCCAAAACTCGAAGTTAGTAATTTTGAAGAACTCAACCAAAGCGGTCGTTCACGCGAAGCTCTAAAAGAAACAGAAACCGCCATAAGTCGTGTCGTATCGGGAGAACAGCGCGTTGAGCTTATGTCCCAACCGCCGTACGTGCGAAGACTCCAACACGGATTAGCCGCTCGCAATAATCTTGGTTCGGCGAGTATGGGCAGAGAGCCTTCTCGACGCGTTGTAATCCGGCGTCGCAAGCGGTAGGGTTCAGAGTATATTTCCGAGGCGACCAACGCTTCGTCTACTGTCGAATACGAGGTATGAAAATTGGCTGGTAAACAGCAGAAAGAAATGGATTTCGGCGCAGCGGCCGGGAGCATGAAAAAGCACACCGTTGAACATGGTCTACTGATCACTTTCGAAGGCGGAGAGGGTGTCGGAAAATCAACTCAAGCCGAACGATTATTCCTAAAGCTCCAAGGCTTCGGTGTCGACGTCATCCACGCGCAAGAACCTGGAAGTTCCGATCTTGGCAACAATGTGCGACGTTGGATCAAACGAGCCAACTCTTCTTCTCCTCTCGCCGAAACTCTCTTGTTTCAAGCAGCCCGTGCTCAACTTATGTTCGAGACTGTTCGACCAGCGCTCGACCGCGGCAAAGTCGTAATTCTTGATCGCTATACCGATTCGACGCTCGCATACCAAGGCTACGCACGTGGTGGCGATCTAAAGACGATCAAGAAGTTGAACGATATTGCGACTGCTGAACTGACACCGCATTTAACTGTCTTGCTTGATCTCGACCCTAAAGAGAGCCTCGCTCGAGTTTCCAATGAGCAAGATATGTTTGTTTCACCAGACGGCAAAGTTGCGACACGGGTAGATGACGAAGGTCAGCGACGGTTTGAAGAGCAACCCCTGAAGTTCCACCAGAACATTCGTAATGGCTATCTAGAAATGTCGAAGACCGATCCACGCTGGGCCGTGATTAAGGCCGATCAAGCAGGACAC
>TARA_B110000438_G_scaffold114235_1_pt1 | contig 29849 bp, 27 predicted proteins | sample TARA_B110000438 | Tara Oceans TARA_B110000438 (sample SAMEA4398413) | marine metagenome | biome: Polar Biome; feature: [MES] marine water layer (ENVO:01000295) within the mesopelagic zone...; material: water (ENVO:00002006), including particulate matter (ENVO:01000060) such... | reverse complement strand
TCTCAGATCCAATGGATCACCCCTGATGGAATGTGGATCTTAAACAGAATAAAGAATATATTCAATAGTAAATTAGGGTTCCAAACGTTTAATTAAGCTTGAAGTATCAAATCGTTTTCCACCAATACTCTCAATTTCTTTATAGTACTCATTTACCAGCGCAGTTACCTCTATGTTGGCTTCAACTCGATTAGCTTCATCCAATGCAATCTCAAGATCTTTTCGCATCCATTCCACTGCAAAACCAAATTCAAATTCATCATCTATCATAGTTTGCCAACGATTTTCCATTTGCCATGATTGAGCCGCACCTTTTGAAATAGCATTAATTACAGCTTTAATATCTAATTTTTCACGTTTAGCAAAATGTAACCCCTCAGCTAAGCCCTGAACCAGACCAGCGATACAAATCTGATTGACCATTTTAGCCTTCTGACCTGAACCAACTCCCCCAATTAATGTACAAGCTTTTGCGTAATTATCCATGATAGGACTAACTTTAGTGAAAGTTGATTCTTCACCACCTACCATAATAGTTAATTGCCCAGATTCAGCACCAGCCTGTCCACCAGATAGTGGTGCATCTAAAAAAGAGCCTCCAAGATTTGCTATATGGTCATCTAGCTCTTCTGCAAGCAAAGAGGATGCAGTCGTATGATCAACGATGATCGCATTTTTTTTAAGACTGTGGATTGCGCCATTAGGTCCTAATATTACTTGTCTAACATCATCATCGTTGCCCACACAGGTAAAGATAATATCAGCATTTTTAGCTACCTCTAGAGGAGAGACTGCATAATCCCCCTTGAATTCCTCACACCATTTCTTGGCCTTACTTTCAGTACGATTATAAACTGTGACTTGGTGACCAGCTTTTGCAAGAAAACCAGCCATGGGATAGCCCATGACTCCCAGTCCGATAAAAGATAATTTTATCAAGTTAACTTCTCCAGTATTAAATATATTTAATTACCATTAAATTTTGGCTCTCTTTTATTTATGAAAGCTTCGACCCCTTCCTTAAAGTCATTTGAATCTATCAATTTTTGTTGAGCCGTTACTTCCATGTCATAAGTTTTAGACCAAGAATGACTTGCAGCATACCTCATTATTTTCTTGGTCGCTGTAACTGACAATGGCGCTCTTTTAGCAATACTCTTTGCCCATGCTAATGTTTCTAAAATAAGATCTTCTGCAGGTACACATTTATTTGCTAAACCATATTCAACGCAATATTTTGCGTCAATTCTCTCGGCTTCTATACATATTTCAAAGGCTTTGCGATAACCAAGTTGATGAACTAAAAACCAATTCATTCCACCGTCAGGAACTAGTGAAATAGAACTAAAAGGGGCAAGTAGAAAAGCATCGTCACTCATTATCATTAAATCACAACACAATGCCAGAGATAAGCCAATACCTGCAGCAGAACCATGCACAGAGGCGATAATAGGTATATTAATATCACTGATTAAATCAAAAATAGGGCGATATTCTTTATTGAGAACCTCTTCGAGTGATTTTTGAGCATCATCATTATTTTTTAGATCGGCACCAGCACTAAAATTTCTACCATTACCGTTAATAATGATTACCCTGATATCATCCATCAATACGGCTTTTTTTAGAGCAAGTAGCAATTCAGTTCTCAATTGTGCATTAAACGAATTCATCGCTTCTGGACGATTTATACTGATTATTACGACAGATTCATCTTGGGAGTAATCTATAGTTTTAAATTGTTCGTTCTCTATTTTTAATGCCATTTTTAAATACCAATATTTTTTACATTTTTGAATTCGAAAAATCTGGCACAGCTCCTGATAACGATGATTTAACAGCTTCCATTTGATTGCTTCCTGACATTACCTGTAATTGTAATTTTGCTTCAAGAGAAAGTGAAAACTCATCATTTTTATGCCATGTTTGATAGAACAAACGTTTGATAGAACGAATTGCATCTGGTGATTTATTTGCGATTTTTTTAGCCAATGCTCTTGCTTCTTCCAAGGGCTTTTCTTTAATGGCAGTAATTAAGCCCTTACCAAAAGCTTCATCAGAATCCAGAATATCTGCAGTCATTGCCATTTCTAATGCTCTATCTATATTCATCAAATAAGGCAAAGATGTAGTCATTGCCATATCAGGAATAATGCCCCACTTAATTTCCATGATTGATAGCTTCATGCTCTTACTGGCATAGCGAATATCGGCACCTAAAGCAATCTGAAGTCCACCCCCATAAACTGCACCATGCAATACCGCTATTACTGGAACAGGTATTTCACGCCATATATAAGCGGCACTTTGATAATAATTAGCTAACGATGAATCTCTTCGTTTCATTCTTTCATTAAAATCATCAGCCAAACCTTCGCCTGCAAACATTGACAAATCAATACCAGCACAAAAGCTTTCTCCTGCTCCATACAGTATGACTGCTCTTATCGAATCATCACGAGCTAACTGGTCACCTATGTTTAAAATTGCCTCAAACATTTCATGATCTAAGGCATTATGTTTATCTGCTCGATTTAATTTAACCTCAGCAATATTATCTTCGATATAAAAACTTATTCTCTCACTCATTGTTTACCCTAAATACTTTTTTCAACTTTACGTTTACAGTTTATATCATACCCTTACTTTGGTGGCATAACTTGAACCTATTTTCGCCAAAGGCTCGACTGCTTTTATGATCTTTTTTGCTTCTGAGCTAGCTGCAGTTCCATCTCTTACTCTACCTGCTATACCTTGTAAAATGGCAGCAATGCGAAAAAAATTATAGGCAGAGTAAAATTCACGATCTGGTAAACCTTTAGATCTACCCGTTCTTTCACAATATGATTCGATGTATTTTTCTTCATCTGGAATACCCAGTTTTTTCAGATCTCTTCCGTATAAGCCAGAAGATCCAATACCTACATCGGGCATCTGCCATGCTAATAAATTATAGGTAAAATCTCCCAAAGGATTTCCTATGGTTGATAGCTCCCAATCCAATACTCCAATTATTTTAGGCTCTTTCGGGTGAATTATTAAGTTATCTAAGCGATAATCACCATGGACTACAGCGATTGATTCTTCTTTTGGAATATTTTCTGGTAACCATGAAATTAAATAATCCATCTCAGGAATCGATTGAATTTCAGATGCTTTGTATTGTTTTGACCAGCGTGAAACTTGTCGACTAAAATAATTACCAGCTCTACCAAAATCTGATAAGCCCAATTTTTCATAGTCATAATTATGAAGTTTCGCCAAAATTCTATTTAGATCATCATATATAGCCGCTCTCTCGTCATGATTGCTTTGTGGCATATCAAGATCCCAAAATATACGGCCTTCTAGAAACTCCATCACATAAAATTCAGTACCAATAATTGAATTATCTTCACAAAATAAATATGGTTTTGGCACAGGAAATTTCATTTCATTTAATGCAGTAATTACATGATACTCTCGGTCAACAGCATGAGCAGATTTAAGTAAATTACCCAGAGGTTTTTTCCTTAGCACGTACTTTTTATCTGGTGTTATTAGTAAATAAGTAGGATTGGATTGACCACCCTTAAACTGTTTTATTTCCAAAGGCCCTTGATAGTCATCTAAAAAAGAGAAAAGAAACTCATTCAAGCTATTTAAATCTAGTTTATGGGCTTCAATCTCATCTTTTGTGCCTTCAAATCTATTTTGGCGATCGCTCATTTAATGATTCAATCCAAGAAAAAATCAGGCATAAGGTCAACCCCTGGCTCTACAGAATACTGCTCAAGATTTTCCATGCCAGCATCAATTAGAATCTCATCATCAATACAAAATTGACCAGTAAATGTCGAGCTTTTCTTGGTCAAGATAATATAGGCAGCATCAGCCATAATATCTGGCTTTCGCGAATGCTTTATCATTTCATCACCACCCAGTAAATTCTTTACAGCAGCAGTTGCAATAGCGGTTCTGGGCCACAAAGCATTGACAGCGACACCCTGCTCTTTAAACTCAGCAGCCATACCTAGAACACACATACTCATTCCATATTTAGCAATGGTATAGGCACTATGAGGTCCAAACCATCGAGGATTTAAATTCAATGGTGGCGATAAATTAAGAATATGTGGATTATTTGATTTCATTAAGTAAGGGATACAAGTTTGTGATACTAAAAAAGTACCTCTGGTATTAACCTGCTGCATTAAGTCAAATCTCTTCATGGAGGTTTGCATTGTAGGTGTCAGAGAAATAGCACTGGCATTGTTAATGCAAATATCAATACCTCCAAATTTTTCTGCTCCAGCCTCAACAGCTGAATGGACTTGCTCATCTGATCGAATATCACAAATTAAAGGTAGCGCTTTTCCACCCGCTTCTTCAATTTCTTCCGCAGCTGAATAGATAGTTCCAGGCAGAGTGGGATGAGGTTCTGCTGTTTTTGCTGCAATTATTATATTTGCACCATCTTGAGCAGCACGCTTTGCAATTGCAAGTCCTATACCTCTACTTCCTCCAGAAATAAAAACTGTCTTATCTTTTAAATCGATCATTTTATACCCTCTCACTAATTAAATTATTCGTTTTCAAGCTCAATCCAGATATCTTCTACCCATTTCCTGATTATTAAAGCTTCTTCCCATCTATCTGATAACTCTTCTTGATTTTTGTCAGTTATAGCATATGGTCTTGGGCCAAGTTCACATAAAAAAATAAGTATGGCATTTGAATCATTTCTTTTGCGCCACATCCTTATTCCATCTCTCCACCATATTTTAAATTGATTTACCCACTCTTTATGCTGAGGAAAATCGATTTGAATTTGAATTTGCTCACGATTTGCAATTCGTCCTTGAAAACAATCTGATCTTTCGAGTACATTATTTAAGAAAGCTCGATCTCGCTCTGGAACTGGCAATCTTAGCTCTCTGTCAATTACAAAATGTGATAAGTCAGCACATAATCTCATCTCAGGGACTAAATCCATTAGCTGTAACGTGAAAAATAAATCATTAAGCAGGCCATCACGATGTGTTTCAAATAGAATATCAATGTCACTTTCTTTAGCTTCTGCCAACCACTTTTTGACACAGGGAACTGCATCAGCTGGCTTAAGAGGCATAACGCCACTTATGATATTTATTAACGGTGCATTGAGACTTTTTGCCACCCTGATTAATGGCTGCATGTCGGATGGTCGCATAGGAAAAGCATTGACCATACACCCAAGATTAAACTCATCAAACAAATTATGCACTTCTTTAAAATCGTCTATTTCTTCGACGGTCAAATCAAGGCATAAGCCATCATATCCAGCATCTTTTGCTTTCTTAAAGTTATACCTTAAAGAAGGCTCGTCTTTACCAGGATCACGTTGCTCCATTCCCCAGAGTGATTGATAAATTTTAAGTTGTTGCAATTATCTGGCCTTAAGCACTCTAAAAAGAAGTCAAAAATGATGCCGCATTTCCACCTGATACTTCTGCTTTGCGCGCTGCAATCAAATAATCATTTCCTGTCGGTGATTCTTCGTTGTGATTATCAATAATACGGTTGACACGTTGTTTATGAAATATCTTTAATTGCGATAAAAACGGAACATGACGTTTTGAATTTTCACCAAATAATTCTTTATGTTTATCAGGAAGTTTATACCAGGGGATCGACATATCCGCATGATGTGCATTGTGAAAACCAAAATTTAAAGTCGCCCAATTTAAAAATGGGATATTCATTGATATTGGGTTACTAAAGGTATGCTCTTGTTCCCAATTGAAATCACCTTTTCTGGGCGATCTCTCTTTAGTGAATAGAGTTAGGTTATAGCTATAATCATGCTGGATACTATCCATAAATCTCAACACTGTCATCATTATTAAATAGGCCAATATATAGAAGAAAGCAACTTGTGGGTAATAGATTGTAAGCATTATAAATAAAGACCCTCTTGTCAGTATAACAAGTAAATTTCTTTTTCTTTGATTACGCCTCTGCGGAATGACAAACGAAGTAAACACCATAATAAAATGCATTATTAAGTCATGCACTGGAATATAGAACCATTCTAAAATTTGAGTTAACCTCAATATTCGAGGGTGTTTCCTAAAAAAAGCCTCATAATCGAACCAAACTACATCATCATTATCGACGTGATGACGGAAATGTTTATATCTAATGTCTTCATATGTCCCATAAGAGGCACCGCAAATCCAAACCAGGAACTTACCAAAAAAAGTATTATGCTGCATTTTCTTAAAAACTAAGTTATGAGCACACTCATGAACCAAGTAGGCTGCTATAATCATTCCATGGGATAACAAGAGTATTGCAGCAAAATTTATAATTAGATTCATATGAAATAAACCATACAAACCTAGAGTATAAGAGATTAATGCATAACAAAATGCTCCACCATTATAAATAAGGCTTTGCTTGTTATAGCTATTTTGAGTGATTTTCACCATAAGAGTTCAAATAATAGCAGTCAAATCGAAACTCAGCCATAGATTATGAATATAAAAAATCATTCTATTTAGCTGTAATTACCATAATTTCTCCTTATAATCAGTCGTAAATGTAAATCAGGAATAATTCATGAAATTAATAACAGCGATTATAAAACCCTTTCGCCTCGATGATGTTAGAAATGGGTTAAGTGATATTGGGATTAATGGAATGACTGTTACTGAAGTAAAAGGATTTGGTCGTCAAAGAGGTCATACTGAATTATACCGAGGGGCAGAATATGTTGTAGACTTCCTGCCAAAGGCAAAGGTTGAGATTGCGGTTAGTGATGACCGCGTCGAAGAAACAATAGAAAATATTATTAATAGCGCCAAAACAGGTAAGGTTGGGGATGGAAAGATATTTGTCACCGAAATCCAACAAGCTATTCGTATAAGAACGGGTGAAACTGATGATAACGCTTTATAAATTATCTGGTAATAAAATGATTTCAAGATTAATAGTTATGACAATGACGTTATTCATTATGTCGACTCACACGCAGGCTGCAAATACTCAAGAAAAACGTGTTATGGATGCCACAGATGTCATTGATCAAATCCTTCGAATACCCGAGCAATCTGTACCTCCAGCCTTACTATCAAGAGCTTACGCCATTGCAGTATTCCCAAATGTGCTCAAAGTAGGTGCGATTGTAGGAATAAGGAGAGGAAAAGGAATTATCGTGATTCGTAATGAAGATAACTCATGGAGCAACCCAGCATTTATTACACTTACAGGAGGTAGTTTAGGACTTCAAGCTGGCGCTCAATCAACTGATAGTATCCTTGTATTCAAAACGCGCAAGGGTGTTGATGGAATTAGCAATGGAAAATTAACTCTTGGCGCAGATGCATCCATAGCTGCTGGTCCAATTGGCAGACATACAGCTGCAGCAACAGATTTAAGATTCAATGCAGAAATATACTCCTACTCCAGAAGTAGAGGTTTATTTGTTGGTGTCTCTTTAGAAGGTGCAACTCTGTCTATGGATAGACGAAGTAACGCTAATTTTTATAGCTCAACAAGCATCACACCTGATCAAATATTCAAGGCAACCGGTAATGCTGCACCCATGACTGCCAATACATTTATACAAAAATTAACAGCTCAAACCCATCAACTCCCGATGCAGCCAGGAATGGGTAATAACCCTAATGAGAAAGATTCTGATGATACCCAAACCTACAGATTGAGCGACATATTTGCCCCAAATTACAAAAAAGATGAGCTGATCCTGGAATATAACTAATAGTGATCTTTTAACATTAGTTAATTACATCTATGAGTAAATTCAACCAATTTACATTATTAAAACAAAGGCGGTTTGCGCCATTTTTCAGCACACAATTCTTAGGCGCCTTTAATGATAATATTTTTCGCAACGGGCTAATCATTCTTCTTACCTTTAAAAGTATTGAAATATTTGGTCTCAATGCTAGTCAAATAGCAAATGTTGCTGGTGCTTTATTTATACTGCCTTATTTTTTATTTTCAGCAATCGCAGGTCAATTAGCTGATAAATTTGAAAAATCATTCTTAATTCGTTCTATAAAACTTTTAGAAATCTTGGTGATGCTATTCGCAGCTACCTCACTAATTACTCAGAATTACTCTTCACTTCTTTTTATCTTATTTTTAATGGGGTTTCAATCCTCTTTATTCGGTCCAGTAAAATATGCTTATATACCTCAAAAACTTAAAACTGACGAGCTTATTGGCGGTAATGCATTGGTTGAATCTGGAACCTATATCGCTATTATTTTGGGTCTAGTGATAGGCGGATTAGCTGCTTCTTCAAGTCAATTTGGTGATTTTCCTCTGGCGATCTGGCTTGTCTCCATATCTATAATAGGTTATCTATCAAGTCGAAAAATACCTTTAACTAAAGCAACCGATCCTACATTAAAAATAAATTGGAATATTTTCTCAGAAATATCTCGTATCATCAGATACAGTAAAAAGGATAAAGAGGTATTTCTATGCATTATTGGTATATCTTGGTTTTGGTTTTTTGCTTCAGCAGTAACATTACAAATACCTGCCCTAACTCTTAATACAATCAATGGGAATGAAACAATAACAACTCTATTGCTTGCAACCTTCGCTATTGGAATTGGAATTGGCTCATTGGCATGCGAAAAACTATCTAAAAATCGTGTAGAAATTGGTATTATTCCCATAGGAGCTATGGGGTTAACTGTTTTCGTTTTGGATTTATATTTTGCTGCTTCAGGTAATAATCATACTCAAATAACTACTGTAATGGGTTTTTTTGATCAACCTCGCCACTGGCGTATAATTTTCGACCTTATTATGATTGGTGCCTGTGGTGGAATATTTAGCGTGCCTTTCTATGCAAAAATACAAAAAGATGCCGATACTAAATACTTATCTAGAATAATTGCTGCTAATAACATTCTTAATGCAATTTTTATGGTGTCAGCTTCACTTTTAGCAATAACAACTCTTAGTTTGGGCTTAAGTATCTTGGAATTCTTCGCCCTCTTGTCAGCTTTAAACATAATCCTAATGATTTATATGCACAATCAATCAAAAGAATTTAAAAAAAGATTCATCAAGCTATTTAAATTAAAATCCAACACTCTTTGATTAGCGATTAAAATCTAAGCTATAATTCCTTTCTTTGAGCTATCAGAGAGATAATATGGATTTTTGTCATCAGCACAATGTAAGCATCAAACTCAAAAACGAAAAGAAAAATTTCGGCATCAAAGTTACTCTTCCATCAGGAGATACCCTTGGAAACATTCTGGGTGAAAATTGGTCGAAACAACATTGGTATGACGATGAAAATGAGAGAGATTTAGCATTCGAAAAAATGAAAATCCGTCATGGATATTACAGAAAAACTGATAATCCTACTCAAATTATTGAAAAAATTTCACGCCAATAACTCAACAATAATCTCTAAAGTAATTCTGAATCATTCTCAGAAAATAATATAAAAGACAAAAAATATGACTGTATCCAAAATTATATACACCAAAACAGATGAAGCCCCTTTATTGGCAACATATTCATTGCTCCCGATAATAAAAGCATATACAAAAACTGCAAATATAAGAATCGAGACTCGTGATATTTCGCTGGCAGCTAGGATTCTATGTAATTTCCCCGAAAATCTAACTGACTCTCAAAAAATAAAGAATGACCTCGATGAACTTGGTAATCTGGTAAAAAATGCTTCAGCGAATATTGTTAAGTTACCCAATATCAGTGCATCAATACCACAATTAAAAGCCGCCATCATCGAATTACAAGACCAAGGTTACGTGATTCCAAGCTACCCAGATAACCCCAAGAATGATAATGAAAAAAGAAATAAAATTAAATACTCAAAAATATTGGGAAGTGCTGTAAATCCAGTATTGAGAGAGGGGAACTCAGATAGAAGGGTAGCAAGCGCAGTTAAAACATTTGCAAAAAATAATCCACATAGAATGGGAGCTTGGAATAAAACCTCAAAAACTAATGTAGCTCATATGCTAGAGGGCGATTTTTACTCTTCAGAAAAATCTTTTACCTCAAATAACTCATGTACTCTAAAAATTGAATTAATAAATAGCAATGGTGAGCATTCTATTCTAAAAAATAATCTAACAATTCAATCAAATGAAATTATTGATACAGCTTCTATGAATATAAATAAGCTTAGAGAATTTTTTGCGAAAGAAATAAAATCCAGCAAAGAAGAAGATATATTATTATCATTGCACCTTAAAGCTACTATGATGAAAATCTCAGACCCAATAATCTTTGGTCATGCGGTCACTTCATACTACGCAGATTGTTTTGAAAAACATGTTGAACTTTTCCAGAAACTTGGCGTGGATGCAAATAATGGCATCGGTGATGTTTATGAAAAAATCAAAAATTTACCTGCAGAGCAGCGTCTAGAAATAGAAAAAGACCTCTCAAATATTTACAAGGATCAGCCTTCATTAGCAATGGTTGATTCAGATAAAGGCATAACAAATTTACATATTCCTAGTAACGTAATCATTGATGCATCGATGCCTGCTGCGATAAGGTCATCAGGAAAAATGTGGGGATCTGATGGAAAATTACATGATACTAAAGCGCTGATACCGGACCAATGTTATGCGACTATCTATCAAGAGGTAATTGAATTTTGTAGAGAGCACGGTGCTTTTGATGTAACTACAATGGGAAATGTGTCAAATATTGGATTAATGGCTCAAAAAGCTGAAGAATATGGCTCGCATGACAAAACTTTTGAAATCATCTCGTCTGGAACAGTTAGAGTTAGCGACGAAAATGAATCAATCTTGAGTGAGCATATCGTTAGTAAAGGGGATATATGGCGAATGTGCCAAACAAAAGATGCGGCAATCATAAATTGGGTCAAATTAGCTATTGAAAGAGCTAGAATCACTCAGTTACCGACCATTTTTTGGCTGGATAAAAATAGAGCCCATGACAGCCTATTAATTAAAAAAGTATCAGAATGTTTAGCTAATGAAGATGTCAATGCATTAGATATCTCTATCCTTTCTCCTAACAAGGCCATGAAAAAGACATTAGAATTAATTCATTCTGGCGAAAGTGTAATTTCTGTAACTGGTAATGTTCTGAGAGACTATTTAACTGACTTATTTCCAATCTTAGAACTTGGAACAAGTGCAAAAATGCTATCTATTGTCCCGCTTCTGGCTGGAGGTGGTCTCTTTGAAACTGGTGCAGGTGGATCAGCTCCAAAACATGTTGCTCAGTTTACAGAGGAGGGTCACCTTCGCTGGGATTCATTAGGTGAATTTCTGGCTATGAAGGTATCCTTAGAGGAAGTTGCAAGAAAAACTAAGAATAAAAAGGCTGAAATTATTGCCAATGCACTTGGACTGGCAAATTCAATGTTTTTAGAAAAAAATAAGTCTCCTTCGAGAAAAGTGGGTGAACTTGACAATCGTCACAGTCATTTCTATTTGGCGATTTATTGGGCTAAAGCCATTGCTGAACAATCTGATGATCAAGAATTACAAAAAAAATTCTCTGAGCTTTATATTACTTTAACCACAAATGAGGAAAAAATTAACCAGGAGTTAAATCAAACTCAAGGAAAAAGTATCAACCTTGGAGGCTATTATCATCCAGATGAACAGTTACTAAAAAAAGCAATGCGACCAAGCCGCCTTTTTAATAAGATTATTGATTCAGTTAATACTTAGGCAAGTTAAAACTAACTTCTAATTTGGCCCCTACCATGAACCACATATTTATAGCTAGTTAACTGCATTGCTCCCACCGGACCTCTGGCATGTATTCTGCCAGTAGCTATACCAATTTCTGCGCCCATTCCAAATTCGCCTCCGTCTGCAAACTGAGTTGATGTATTATGCATCACGATGGCGCTATCTATATTTTTAATAAATGTTGTAATGGCTTCAGAGTCTTCAGCAATAATGCTATCCGTATGACCCGAGCCATAACTATCAATATGGTCCATGGCCTCATTAATATCTTCTACAATTTTACAGGAAATAATGGCATCTAGATATTCAGTAGACCAGTCAGTATCGTTACTTGGTATAACTCTATGAGAATAAGTTCTTACTTCCTCATCACCCCTAACTTCACATCCAGCGTCTATTAAATTACTTATAAGCTCTTTTAGAAATATTGGCGATATTGCTCTATCGATCAAAATTGTTTCTGCAGCACCACAAATTCCTGTACGACGCATTTTTGAATTTAAAATTACCTCTTTAGATATATTTGTATTAGCTGACTTATGGACATATACATGACAGATACCTTCAAGATGCCCTATAACCGGAATACGCGCCTCATCTTGAACCCTTTTTACTAGACTCTTGCCACCTCTTGGTACGATGACATCAAGATATCGATGCATTGAAGCGAGCATATAACCAACCACATCTCTGTCTTTGGTTGGAACAAATTGCACAATATTGGGATCTAGATTTGCATCTTTGAGAGCTTGAGATAAACAATCATGAATAATTTTATTAGATTCAAAGCTTTCAGAACCACCTCTTAGGATAACAGAATTCCCTGATTTAATGCATAGTGCAGCAGCATCCGCGGTAACATTTGGGCGACTCTCATAAATGATCCCAATAACCCCCAGAGGTACTGATATACGCTGAATTCTCAATCCATTTGGACGCACCCAATCATCTAATATAAGATTGATAGGATCTTTTATTTTTATAATTTCTTCTAAACTTTTAGCCATTAAATAAATTCGCTCTTCATTTAGTAGTAATCTATCGAGCATTGATGCAGCTATATTTTTTTTCTTTGCATTATCTGCATCTTTTTTATTGGCCTCTAAAATCATTTTGGTATTTTTTAATAAAGATTCTGAGATTAACTGTATGGCTAGGTTTTTTTGTAGTTCAGAAGTTTGGGCAAATCTCTTCGCTGCCACTTTAGCCAAAGTACCCATTTTATTCATTACATCACTTATATTTTCGATTGCCATAAATACCCTATTTTTAAATCAGTATTAAATTATTCCTAAACTTAAAAAAGCACCATATCATCTCGATGAATAATCTCTGGCTTACCTTGGTAACCTAATTTTTTTAGGATTTCCTCAGATCGGCACCCAACAATTAAACTTGCCTCAACAGAAGAATAAGTGGTGACACCTTTACCAATTTCATTGCCTATTTCATCATTCAAGATGACTACATCACCACGCTCAAAATCACCACTAACTTCAGTCAAACCAACTGGTAGCAAACTCCCCCCTTGATTTAAGGCTTCTTTAGCACCTTTATCAATACTTAGAGTGCCACTTGTATCTAAAAAGCCTGATAACCACTGTTTTCTTATCATACCTGGGCTTTGCTTTGCCTTAAAAATAGAACATTTACCACCATCCATAAGATTTGAAATAGGTTTATTTTGAGTTCCATTTGAAATAATTGTTGTACAGCCAGCATGCATTGCAATTTTAGCAGCATGTAATTTTGTAAGCATACCACCACTCCCATAATTTGATTCTCTAGATCCAGCCATCTTTAGAATTTCATCTGTTACTGAATTAATACTGCCTATATGCTTTGCTTTAGGAGTTAAAGCTGGGTCTTTATCATACAAGCCATCCACATCTGACAAAAGAATCAAGCCATCAGCCATCACCATCTGAGCTACACGAGCAGCCAAGCGATCATTATCGCCATAACTCAACTCATCAGTGGCTACAGTATCATTTTCATTAATAATTGGAATGACATCTAATTTCAATAGTGCCTGTAAAGTATTTTTAGAATTTAAAAATCTTTTTCGATTTTCTGTATCACCAGGAGTTAGCAATATTTGTGCTACTTTAACATTATTTTTTTCTAAGGCTTCTTGCCACTCAATGACTAATTGAGCTTGCCCCATAGCTGCGGCAGCTTGCAGTTCATTAAGGCTCATTTGTGACCTTTTTCTGTCAATAACGCTACAGCCTATCGCCACAGCACCTGATGAAACTACTAATATTTCAACGCCATTTTCCACTAACCTACTAATTTCATCAGCAATACTTTTAAGCCAAAGTTTATTAAAAGTGCCGTCTTTATCGATTAATAACGCAGATCCTATTTTAATTACGAGACGTTTGAATCCATAAAGTCTATCTCTTTGCATATAATTCTTAACTTGATAAATTCTGGTTTGCGTAAGAGGGTAAAGTTATTTCTCCTTTTGTGACTGCAACGCTACCACTTCTTGCAAGTGCATGAACATCACCTAGTAGAGGTATTTTTCCCACAAAATCATCAATTATTTCTCTAGCGCCAGTTAATTGGATAGTAAAGCTGTTCATAGAGTCGTCTAAAATTTCTGCACTATAACTATCTATTACGGCAAGTAACTCTTCCATGGAATCCTTATTAGGCTTAATTTTAATAATTAATAATTCTCGTTCAAAATGAGCCCCCAAGGTCATATCATTAATACCTACAACATCAACCAATTTTGATAATTGAGAATTAAGTTGCGCAATTGCTTCATCTGAACCTTCAATCACTAGTGTAACTCGAGATAAATTAACATCATCTGTAGGAGCTACGTTAAGTGATTCAATATTATAACCACGCGTAGAAAATAAGCCGGTCATTCTTGTTAGAGCACCAACTTCATTCTGGAGTATCACTGATATAACATGACGCATAAAGATTCCTCTGAAATCAAAAAAATACAATCGAATAATAAATCATTCGTAGTATAAACCAACTAGGTAATAATCGATGTTCTCTTAGTTTTAATACTATTGCAATGTAATAAAATATAGTAAACACTCAGTAAAAATGACAGCGAAATCATTCAATAAACATAAATAAAATGAAAACAACTAAAAACTCTCAAAAACACCCACTCGCTGGAAAGACAATGATGGGTGCAGATATTATTGTTCAAGTCTTAGCAGATGAAAATGTTAATACTATATTTGGTTATAGTGGAGGTGCAATCCTACCAACCTATGATGCAGTTTTTAGGTTCAATCATGACCATAAGAAAGCAGATGGAACACAACCAATGCCTCTGATCGTTCCCGCCAATGAACAGGGTGCAGGTTTTATGGCCTCTGGGTATGCCAGAGCTAGTGGAAATGTTGGTGTTGTTATGGTTACATCAGGGCCAGGAGCAACAAATACTGTAACTCCTATCCGAGACTGTATGGCTGATTCAGTTCCAATTGTTGTAATTTGTGGTCAAGTTCCTACCACAGCAATTGGCACAGATGCGTTTCAAGAAGCGCCAGTATCAGCGATTATGGGAGCTGTTTCAAAACATATTTTTTTAGTAACAGATGCAACTCTCCTAGAATCAACTATCCGATCTGCTTTCGAGTTAGCTCGAACGGGGAGACCCGGACCTGTCGTAGTAGATATCCCAAAAGATATTCAAAACTGGGAAGGTAAGTTCAATGGTGAAGGATCACTTCCATTAACTGGATATCGAAATCGATTAGATGAAGTGATGAATAACGTTCTTCAGGAAAATGCTTGCGAAAAATTTTACGCCTTACTTAGAGACTCAAAGAGACCGCTAATCTATGCTGGTGGTGGCGTGATTAATGCAAATGCTAGTGATGAAATGAAAGCATTTGCATCAGCCTATGGTATTCCAATTGTGACTACATTGATGGCCCTTGGGGCTAGTGATACTACCCAACCATTGTCATTACATATGCTAGGTATGCATGGAATAGCTTCTGCAAATTATGCAGTTGATGATTGTGATTTTCTAATCAATATTGGTGCTAGATTTGATGATAGAGTAGCTGGAGACCCAAGTGGATTTGCACCAAATGCGAAGAAAATAGCTCACTTTGACATAGATATTTCAGAAATTGGTAAAGTTAAACAAGTTGATTGGCATCATGTTGGTCAGTTAAAAAATGATCTAAATCATCTTCTTGCTTATGGTAAAAAAATCTCGCACCATCAGTCATTAGAACAATGGCATACTCATATTGCTGAGCTAAAAGACATATACAAATTAAATTACGATAGAGAAAGCGACTTAATTCAGCCTTACGCAGTAATAGAAGAAATAAATTCATTAACCGGTGGCAACGCTATAATTACTACTGGTGTAGGGCAACACCAAATGTGGGCAGCACAATACTTTGATTACAAAGAGCCAAGATTATGGCTAACTTCTGGATCAATGGGAACTATGGGCTTTGGCTTGCCTGCCGCAATTGGTGCTCAATTCGCTCAGAAAAATAGACTGGTAATTGATATTGATGGGGATGCCAGTATCCGAATGAATATTGGTGAATTAGAGACCGCTACCACCTATAAATTACCAGTCAAGGTTTTGGTACTTAATAATTTCGGTGATGGGATGGTTCGTCAATGGCAAAAACTCTATTACAAAGGAAGAATGTCAGCAAGCGATAAATCATTACATAGGAAGGATTTCACTAAAACAGCTGAAGCCGATGGCTTCGAATATAGCAAAAGATTAGATAAGAAAGAGAATATCAAAGAGATGGTGAGAGAGTTTATTGATTTTGAAGGACCAGCATTTCTAGAAGTGATTATTGATCCTGATGCAGGAGTTTATCCTATGGTTGGGCCTGGACAAACGTATGATAAAATGATCACCGGCGAATGGATAGCTAACAGGCATGCAATAAAAGATGAAGAGTTTGATAAAAGCGGTATGTTCTAAAGTTTAATTAAAAAATAAATATCAACCGCTGCCCTGTATCTCAGCAAATAATTCACGATCAACGTTACCACCACTCAAAACTATTGCGGTTACCTTTCCTTCAAGTTCGATTTTATTATGTAAGATAGCAGCTAAAGCGACAGCACCACCCGGCTCAACAACCATTTTAAAATGTAGAAAAGCAAATCGCATGGCATCTTTTACTTGCGCATCAGAAACTGTCAATATATTTGTAGCTAACTCTTTATTAATTGCAAAAGTCAGTTCGCCAGGTGTTTCAGCAAGCAAAGCATCACAAATTGATTTCTCATGAGTATTATTTTTAACCCTCATTCTGGCTTTAAAAGATTCTTGCGTATCATTAAAGTATTGTGGCTCCACAAGATAAATAGCAGCTCTAGGAAGGAAACCCTTAATGGCTAGAGAAGAGCCTGCACTCAAACCTCCTCCACCACAACAAATCAATACCTGATCTAGATTCATATTTTTTTTCTTACACTGCTGCACAATCTCCAAACCCATTGTTCCTTGGCCAATAATTATATCTTTGTGATCATAAGAGGGAACGAGGGTTGAATTTTTTTCTAAGGCGATATTTTTAGCTATTGCTTCGCGATCTTCTTTATAACGATTATATAAAATTACATTACCACCTAGTTTTTTAGTATTTTCAATCTTTGCTTTAGGTGCATCCTCTGGGATAACTATAATCGTCTCAATGCCCAATAGACTTCCTGCTAAAGCGACACCTTGTGCGTGATTTCCTGACGAAAATGCCACAACTCCTCTGGAGGCTTCGGCATCACTTAATTGGGACATTAAATTATAGGCACCTCTGATTTTGAATGAGCCTGTTCTTTGGAGATTTTCAGGTTTAATTAAAATTTTTGCTTTAGCTCTCTTGTTTAACTCCGCAGATTCAAATAATGGCGTTTCTTGAATCACCCCTTTTAAGCGCTCTGCTGCCATCAAGATTTCTTTATAATCATACATAATCAGATTCCTCAGCAATTAAATGATCAATTTTAGCCGCACAAATAAAGTCATTTTCTGTAAGAGCAGCAATGGCATTCGTAGTAAATTTAATATCGCAATATCCGTAACCAATTTGCATTTCAGGGTGGTGACCCTCCTTAACAGCTATCCATGCCACAGCATTTACAAAGGCAATAGTTTGACTATAAATAGGAAAATAAAAACGTCTATTAATAATATTTTGTGTATCATCAAACAGCCATTCTTTGTTGATTTGTTTTAGATATGCAAGAATATCTTCACAACTCAAAGCAACTGCATCCTTTTCGCAGTTGTTACACTTTTTTTCAATTAATTTGGTCAATCTACTAGCCTCTCTATTTATCAACGTAATATAATACAGCTAACAAGATATGTTCATTATTACTACCTTAAAATAAATATCTAGATTAATAAAAACTGAAAAGTAATTTATATATTGGATTATAAGTATAATTAATTGTGTAATTTATCTTATTTTACATTCACTTAACAATGATTGCCTTAACCTACATCAAGGCAGGAGAGAATATAATGAAATTTACCTATTTTGCTGCAGTATTACTATTATCCAGTATAACAAATATATCGTTCGCGCAAGACTGCACTCAAGTAATTGAATCAAACGATGCAATGCAATTTAATATGAAAGAAATGAAAGTTAGTTCTGGCTGCACAAGTCTTACCGTTACTCTGAAACATGTTGGTAATCTTCCACAACAATTCATGGGTCATAACTGGGTATTAAGTACCACTGAAAATATGATGCCACTAACAGGTGCTGCTATGCAAGCTGGAGCTCCAGGCTATCTCCCCGAGAGTGATGAAAGAATCATCGCTGCTACTGACATGATCGGTGGAGGGCAAGAGTCATCAGTAACATTTGATTTAAGCTCATTAGATAGCTCAACAAATTATACCTACTTTTGTACATTTCCAGGACACTACGCAATCATGAAAGGCTCATTTATTATAGAATAATAAATGAAACAAAAAACCCCAGTCATAATAAGCTGGGGTTACTTTTTATTAATCATTATTTGTTAACGCCACGAACGTTCCACCATTCCTCTCGCACAAAAGTCGCATCAGCCCAGCAAATCTTTGGGAACTCTGAGGAATACTTCTTCCACCAAAAGAATAGGGGAAACCAACAGCGTGAATCCTAACAAGGCGATCTCCTTCCTCGTTCTCAATATTAATTCGATCAATATCTCTTAATACCTTCTCCATAGAGTTTCCTTGAAATTCATCACCAAAAACATAGATACTTATCTTTTTTTCTGGTGACCAAAATGACTGGATGGCATATATAATTCCATCAGAAGGATCACTGTCACTAAAAGGCGCCCATTGACGCATTGTATTCTTTATTGATTGCCTTAGTTGAGGGGTATCTGGGAGCCAATTACGTCCATATTGTTGAAACATAAAACTGCCATTATCATTCATTATTTGTAAACCCTTTACTGTTGGGTAAACATCTAATACTTCTCCTAATTTTCTCTCCGCCCATGCCCATTTGGATTGCATGCTTCCTGATGTATCGATGACAAAAATAATGTACTCACTGTCGACAGGAATTCCACCTATTGCTTCATTTGCTGCTCTTTTATAATTAGGTTGTAATCTTTTTATTTCTTCTGAAATTTTCTGTTTTGCCTCCTCAAGATTATCCTCACTCGCCTGAAGCATCTCTGGTTCAGATAAACTTAACTCATACCTGCCCTTCACACTCTTCAATTCATTTTGTAGAATATCTAAATTAACTTTTTTATCAGTAACTTCTTTTTTAACATTATTTCTAGAATTTATGGTATTTATTACCTCATCTTGAGCATTTTTTAACTGCTCTTCTAAAGAAATAATTACTTCATCTGAAGCTTCATCTGTAGACACAAAATTAGGATCATAAAGCTTACTTAGAACCAACAACAATACGACAGCACCAAAGCCACAACATATGCAATCCAAAAAAGAGAGGCTAAAAGCTTCAATATTTCTTCGTTTTCTCATTGCATCTCCTAAGGCCAGTCCTTGCTGATACTCATAAATGAGCCACCAGTTCGGTAAGCTAATAACCAATAAGCAATGGCAGCGTTATAATCACCCTCCATAGGATAAAGCAATATATTCATTGGTATACCACTTGGTATTTCAGTTTCAGCTTCATAGTATAGATTAAGACGTTCTTGACCTGTAATCATACCTCGGTCAGTTTCAGCTTTATTCATAGTCGGTAAGCTATCTATCAAAAGAATAACGTTATCTGGACGGGGATTTAATTGATTTATGATTGTGAATGCATCTTTAAGATTTGTTCCATTTTGAGGAATAGTTCGGCGTAACGTCTTTATAGCATCATCCAGTTCTTTTCCATCTCCAACATCAACCCAATCACCAGCACTATCAGCAACTACAGATTTAGTCATATTATTAAAAGTATAAATTTGAAACTGACTTTCTTTTGGAAATTGGGCGGCAAGCCAATCTATACTAGAGACTGCTTGTCGCCATTTCTCAGATCTAAGTTTAACTTCATCCGACATATTTCTACGTCTAAGAATATTAATTATTTTTCGATCCAGCATGCTGGCTGATGTATCGATGAGTAACAAAATTCTCTCGCCACCCACCTTTAAGCCAGTTAGATACTGGCGATCACCATCACCAGTGAAGCTCCTGACTTGCCCACCAGATTTAACCCGAGAAGCAACTGCGAGCATTCTCTCTCGCTCCTGATCTAATTTTTCAATATCTGATTTTAATTTTTCAATACTTTCATTTTTGGCTAACGTATCAAGACTTCCCTCTTCCAGTTCTCTCTTTAATTGCTTCAATAGCAATAACATTTGATCGATTTCGTTTTCAATAGCAGTATTTTGTTGATCAAGATCTTTAAAGGTATCTTTAGCTAAAACAAGGCGTTTTTTAGTTTCTAATAAATCAAACTTTAATTGGTTAGCTTTATTTTCAGGATATGTTTGATCTACATTAACTTGATTCTTAATTTGTGAATTTATAATCATAAAAAGTAAAATTACAGCGCCAAAACCACAACACATGCAATCCAGAAATGACAAGCTAAATACTTCAGTTTGTCTTCTTCTACGAGCCAATAGCCTTCCTTATTGTAATTAAGGTTATTTCTATACCAGGAGAACCAATTCTAATTTTATCCCCAACACTTACTATTGACGGTCCTTCAACTCTTTGGTTATTCAGGTAAGTTCCATATCGACTCAAATCATTAAGGATGCATTTGTTGTTTTTAACAAATAGCGAACAATGATCTCTTGAGATACCTGTTTTATTTGATGAAATTGGTAAAATATTATCTGTCTGCGTGGGATCAGATCCAATCATTATCGGCGTCAAACTTATAGGATAAGCAATATTTTCAAATAAGATGTGACTTGGTTTATCATTATTAGTAGATTCAGTATTAACTTTATTAATCGAAATTGCAGATTGATCCAATGGTAATGATTTAATAATTTTTAGAGGACCATCTTCTTGCTCCTTAATTGAAAATCTTTCTGAAGCTCCAATGACAGCACAACCTTCATCATTCTCATAAACTGCAGCTGATAACTTTTGTTTCATTAAAATCGCCAACCCAGGAAGTTTGGCAATCAAATTTGTTAACTGAATAGCGGGTAAATCCTCTGCCTCAAATATGGCTCTTAATTTATTGATAATATGTTTATAAAGAGGCATAACCGCTTCAATAAAATCTGATGAATTTATATCACTTTCATAGACTTGATTACCATATTCAATTTCTAGATGGACAGTTTTCTGAGATATTGATTTTGCCACCCAGAATGACAAATTATTAATTATCTGCTGGTCAGATTCAGCAGCATAGAGCGGGTCAAATCTACATTGCTTAATAAAAGATTGAGATATCATTTTTATCCAAGATGCGTCAAATTCAGACTGTCCACAGTCATCGATAATAAACATTTTATCAGCACTCAATTTATCGGTTTGACTCATTAGAGATAGAGATAGGCAATGTAAGTGAAGATCAATATGTACTAACTTAGCAGCAATATACTCGCGCCGTGTTGATGCTATTGATGACTCTATAAAGCCTAAAATTTTTATATCCAAATCATTTGCAATACCAAGAAATAAGCTTAGCTGCTGATTATTTAAATACGGAGGTATGACGATCAGCAACGGTAAATCATCAGACTTAATTGAATTTATAATCTCGAGCTCTCGACTTACAATATCTGCTGAAGAGATGTGCTTATTATGATCACTTGTATATTTTAACGTAGAAAGATTTGACCAATAATGAGTATCTATATTTTGCGGCATGATGCGAGATTTACTAAGTGCCTGAGCACCAAACTCAATCTCATCATTTTTTACCCAAACACAACTTGGTTGGCAGTATAAAATCTTCCCATCTTCCAAAAGAGTTATATTAGCATCATTCACATATAAGGTTGCGTATGACAATTTCTTCACCTAGTCTTTAATTTACGTCTATTTTCATATGTCGAATCAGTCGGTCATTCGCATAATTTTCGCTATCAAAAACAAGCCTTTCTTGTAATAACTGTAATTGATGTACCAAAAACATCAAAAAAATACTAATCAAAAGTGCAATAAAAGTTGAATTAAATGCCACTCCAAGACTTTGTGTTACTCCTGAGATATCACCTTGAACAGCAATATCAGCCTGACCTAGTGCATCACCAATACCTCTAACTGTACCTATAAATCCTATTGATGGAATCGCCCAGGAAATATAACGGATCATCGAAAGCTCTGACTCCAATCTTTCAGCTTCTGAGTCAAAAATCGTGTGTGTATTCACAGACACATCTTGAATATTTTTCGAAGTACCAAACCTTCTCAAGGCATTTAGTAGAGCTCTTGGTAAAACCATTGCTTTTTGTTTATCAGATAAAACTTCAATTTGTCTCTCCAAATTCCGAGTATCTTCTGGAAGAATCTTCATGCCATCCACTATAGATATTAAATTTTCATCAAGTAATTTCCTCTCCCTTAGAAGAGAATTAGCTTTAAAACCCATAATTGCGAGCGCCCAAAACATCAATACAAAGCATGATTCTTGTTCTAAATCTTTAACCAAGACCCAGGTGGATCTCTCTCTTATATAATCAGAATTCATCTCTGCTTCTATATTCTGCTCCAGAATTATTTGATTGGCATTTGGCCTCACTACTGAGACGTAATAGCCATGTACAATAATAATTGCAATAATCAGAGCAAATAGTTGGTATACAAATTCAATGGGTATATTATTTTTTTTCATCTATATTTCTCTTTATTTGATAAATAAATATGATTTTAAATTAAACTTTCTTTAGATACTTGTTGGAAATGGAATTGGCTCATCAGCTGGTATCTCCTCTGAGGGTATAAAATCATCATCAGCTTCTTCATATGATTGATCATCAATATCATAGACTATTTCTGATTCATCAGTAGTGTTATCAGTCGATTTTGACGCTAGTTTTTTAACTGGGATTGCATCTGCATCTTGATTTTCGTTTTTCTCCATGAGGGGATCTAAAGTTTCAATCACTGAGTTATTTTCCTGTGAAAAAGAAGAAGAAATAGATATAAATACTATTAAGATCAATAGTATATTTTTATATATACGTATGCTGCACTTCATTTTTTTCACATTTTTTATTTTGTTAATTAATATTTCTAGCTAATCTAAAACCGATATCTATTTGTCCTTTACTTCCAAAATCTCTAAAACTGCCTCTCAACTTAGTCACACTAGAATGACGCCAGCTCGAACCTCGAATAACATGCTGTACTCCATACTCAGGTCCTTTTGGATCGATTATAGTCTCTGTAATTCCAGGAGTTGGAATTGAATAATAATCACTAATCCACTCTGAAACATTACCACTTCCATCAAAAATTCCAAGTGAGTTTGCTCCAAATGATCCCACCGGTGAAGTTGAAGCGTATCCATCATCATAATTTTGCAGAATATTTGGCAGTATATTTCGTGCCGAAAAATCGGCAAGGTTGGCATAATTACGTCTTGGAGGTAGCCGGCTTCCCCATGGATAAGCAGTTGTAGTATTCTTTGTCTGATATCTAATTGACCATGACCATTCGGCTTCAGATGGTAATCGGTACCCATTTGAAACAGTTTTTTTCCTTTCCCATTTTTCAAAACGCTTTACATAGGCAGGCTCCAAACCTTCTAGGTTGCTAAGCCAATTACAATATTCTACAGCATCTGACCAGCTAACAAGTACTACTGGATTATTATCTGCTAGGAGTGAAGAATGAATATCAGCTGCAGCTGAGTTAAGTCGACGAAATCTTGAAAATTCTTTATTCGTGACCTCATTAATGCCAATAAAAAATGGCTTAGTTAATTCAACGTTTCGTATAACTTCATTAGCCCGTCGTCCCATTTCTCGACGGGATGCTCCCATGACAAACTTCCCTGCCTCAATCCTTCTTAATACTTGTCCTTGTGAATTTGTTAATGAAGACTGAATATCTCTCAATCTAAACTCATCTTCAGTAAGTAATTTCACATCTATATTTTGTAAATAATCCAATCTTGGAAGTATTTCACGAATGAAAGGAGCATAACCCTCTTTTTTTATCAGTAAATCATGACTCATTGTAGGTAATTCAATCTCTAACTTGCCTTTTCCTCGTTTTTTATTATCAATATATATGTCTGCATCCGGTGGGTTAACCGAAATAATAACTTTCCCTACTCGAGCAGTTAAATCAACCTCTATTGATTGCTGTTGAGCTGGATCTAAGTATATTTTTCTCTCCGTAACATCAAACCCACTTTTTGAAAAAGCAATGACATAATCCTCATCAGGCATTAATGATAAAATCAATGGGGATTGACCTCTATAACGTCCATTCACTTTAATATTCGCACCAACTGGAATTGTCTTGATAGACAACTCTGCATTTGCTGGTTCTAGATTTATAGATTTTATTGTCTGACTAGTATTAGCCTTTACAGAAAATCTTCCATCAAAGGCTTGATAACCTTGTTTAATGATCAATAAATCATGGGTGCCCTCCATTAACTCTAAATTAGCCGGCGTGTTACCAATTTTTATATTTTTACTATAAATAACGGCATCCGAAGGTATAGAATCGATACTTATATTGGCCCATCTGGGAATCAGATCAACAAAAATATGTTGTTTGATATTCATCCCTTTAATTTCTATTTTATCTGAAAAAGGCAAAAAACGATCTGAGGTAATATTTAAAATATATTGTCCTGCCTCTATTGCTTTTGCTTCAAATGAGCCCTCTGCCCCTAGTGAGCCATTAAGCGAAATTTGAGCATTTAATCCTGCATTAGTATAGATAGAAACAATACCTGGTAACTTCTTCATAATTACTGGAACTATCAAATCATCTACTTCTCCCACAACAAAAGTTTGATTCAAGTCATAATAACCTGTTTTCTTAATTCGTAAAGAATGAGTTCCAGATCTTAACAAAGAACGATCTCCCAGTGGAACTTCAAACCAGGTACCTTCTATAGATAATGAATCTATATCTGGAGGATCAATGTTGAATTTTATAGAATATGAACTAAAGATAAGATATGAAATAAACATTAATACCATCAATATGGCAGATATAACAAATTTCCATTTGTTATTTAAATTGAACTCATGATTGTCTAATTTAGATGTATTGCGTGAAAATATTTTCGCTTCTATTTCTTCAGTATAATTATTACTATCATCGTTAATAAATTCTGGAGGCTGTGTAAGATAATCACTATTTTTCATATTTAAAAATAAGATAATCTCATTATTATTAAATTCAACAGTAATTTCTATTCCAAATAATTCAATTTTATCTTGGTCACACAGAATCAATTTATCAATTAAGTTTGTTTCATTTATCTTAATTGGAATAATTTTTTCTTCTCTCTCTATAAATAAGTCATTGTTAAATACAAATATAGAAAAGAAAGAGGTATTTCCTGGGCCTGGAATTAAAACATCACAATCTTCATTAGTCCCTATACTGAATTGGCTCTCAGCTAACAGTATTTGTTCATCGTCTTTTCCAACTTTTCTGATAATTAGATGAGAAATATTCAAACTTTTTCCTCACATATAACGGTAACTACTGATATTGGTATTTCTGGTGTTACTCTAAATTCTTCACGCACATCTCGATAACCATCCCTTATGCCAATTGCAATATAATTTCCTGGACGAAGAGAAAATTGCTTAACATTAAATACCTCTAGCTCACTAACTCTAAAGATCCTAACTTTAGTTATATTGTCAGAGATGATTGTAATTTTTATTGGTGTATTTGCCCGTTTCAACAATCGCTTAAGTTCGGCAATCTGACCTCTTAGACGAGGTTTATCATCTAACTTCACTGCTTCTAAAAGAAGTTTAGTGGCTCGTTTCATTATTACTGAGTCACTTAAACTATCGTAGTCATCAATATATTTTTGCATTTCCTCAGAGAATTGCTGGCGACGCTTAGATCTCATTAAACCAATTTTGGCAAATTGTAAATCGCCATCAATTTCGATCAATTTTTGATATGTATCTATCGCGAGACCCCACTGCTCGATATCTTCATGACCTTTACTTTCCGCCTCTAGAAATAAAATTGAGACATCTTTTTCTTTTTCTTCTAACTGAATCATGGCATCCAATGGTTCTATAGAATTAGTATCAATTTCTTTGGCAGATTCAAATAAAGCTCTCGCAGATTGAAAATCATAATTTGTTAAAGCTGCGAATCCCTCCGACATACTTATTTCAAATTTATTTCGAGTAATCTTAGATTCGATATTTTCCAATAACTCTCGAACTAATTCATTTTCTGGATCTAATTCTTGAGCCGCTATATACCTCTTTCTAGCTAAATTTAAATCCATTTTACCTTCTAACACTATTCCTTCACTCGTGAGATCAATTAACTCCTCAAGATTTAAAGCTCTTTTATAGAAGTCACTATACTCTATGTTATCTGGAGATATTGACACTGTGATATCAAAAAACATAATGGCATCATTAAAATTATCATTTTTAAGCGCTTCCTTTCCAGCATTGAGATTTAGCATTAAAATCTCATTCATTTGTTCGGATAGACTATTTAAGGCATTCAAAGTATCAATATATTTTTTTTGAGCTAATTCATATCTGCCATTCAAGTATAAAGAGTCTCCTTCTTTGTAGTTATTTTTAATATCTTGATATACTTGCCCACCCCATTTTTCGACGCCTTTTTTTTGCAAAAAATCAATCAAAGTTACCAATTCGCTCAGCGTCTCATCTGTTTTTATTCTGGATTTTTTAATTAAACTATCACTTTCAGTCACAATATTTTTGGTTATATTAGTTTCATATTTAGTAACATCCTCAATATTTTTATTCGAGTTAATACTGCTTGGTAAAACAAAAATCACGATCATAAATAAAATTAAAATAAACCCTAGGCTTGAATAAAAATTTCTTTTTGAGATGCCATTCGTTTCTTTTTCTGCCTCATTTAATAATTTTGAATTAAGTTTTAAATCATCAACTGAAATTGGTTTAACTTGAATAAGCTCTTCCTTATCAATTTTTCTAAGATTGGCGTTGCCTCCCAAATATCCAATCTCTGCAAGATAATCTTTCACATCCTTCGCTGAGATTCTTATATCCAAATTGATAACTATCATTCTCTCTAATAATACTTTTAATTCTGCATTTAACTCCTCACTAAAAGCAGGAACATTATTGGTATCATTTAATAAAGGTATACCAAAAATAACTTCGTAAATTAACTTACCCAATGAATTTATATCTTCATTACAATGCAGAGCTTTAGAAGGGGTCTCATGATTCATTGTTAATGTAAGCTCTGAAAATGTAGCAGCCACACCAAAATCTATTAAAAATGGTTGCCCTTTTTTATCTAAAAGGATGTTATGTAGTTTTATATCACCATGTATAACCTCCCTTGAATGTGCGTAATCTATAGCATCAGCAATCAAACTAATTGGGGGAAGAATATTTTTTGGATCATCTTTGCTAAGGATTGATATTGGTGGTCCATCTATAAATTGCATCGAGTAAAATGGTCGTACTGGATCCTCATAAAACTCATAAACACGAACAATGTTAGGATGAATAAGATGGCTTGCAATCTTCCATTCCCTCTTAAAAGCACGATGATAATTTAAATTTTCTCGTAAGGTTTTATGGAGAAATTTCAATGCAACTTGGATCTCTAATTTCTTATCAAAAGCGAGCCAAACAGTCGCCATACCGCCTTCACCAAGACGTCTTACCAGCTGATAACGTTGATTTAATACTAAATCTTTAATTAACTTAGACACAACAATTATTTATCTATTGATCGCTAATTTGAAGAGGCTCTTCAATCACTTCTAGACTAGGAATCTCTGTTTCAAGTTGATTTATTTCTTTTAAAATCTTTCTCCAGCCCTCGTATTGCGATTCGGCAGTACCCGTTAATCGTCTTGATTGCCCTTCTACCTCTATAACCAAAGGTGCTGCCTCAGCGATAAACGACTCAGACAATTCTCCAATTTGTGCACGATAAGAGTTTGTTGATTGTCTTAACTGCCAAGCCTCTATTATTGTTCTAATTCCACGGTCCATTCCAACACTCTGAGTGGCTCTTTTTATATTTCTTCTTGAGCGACTTGTATCTCTGGTATCCATATTCATCGAGCCTGCAGTAACAGCTACACCTATTAGTGCTCTAACAGTCGCAGCCCGCTTCGTATCCCTAATACTAACTTGGTTTTCACGCGCTTTTTTTCTCCAGCCTTCATAGGGTAAAGCAACACCATAATAATAATTAGCATAATGCTCATTGATGGAATCAACAACCAATCGATCACGCTCTCTAATTCCACGAAGTCTTTTTACCATTGGATCATTTTCTGGGGGCAGCCTTACAAGTTGAATGAAGTTATTTTTATTACTTAAGTATGGTTCATAGACAGAAGGCACCATATTTGTAAAAAACATTAGCTCTGAGATCTGTTGAATTCTTTTATTGTCGGAGGAGTGCAATGAAGCGGCGAAAAAACGTAAGTCATTTGCAAAATCATTAAAAATCTTTTGGTAGGGATCTACAGCCCTATCTCTACCCTCAGAATATGACCTTAATCCTGTTTGTGTAGAGTATTCTCGAGAAAACCACTCTTCACCGGTAATATCCTCGACTTTTATTAACAAAGAAGCATATTCTCCATCTGATCGAATAATCCTTCCACTAATAATTACATCTGTAATGACAGTTCTTGAGGGGATAACTCTGACTGAGCCCCAATATCCAGTTTTTTCAAGTGTTGCTTTGATGTGATAAGGAAAAAATCGAGACTCTGTTTCTCTTATCTCTTCATAAATACCAGTCTTATCAGCATCATTTTCTTCTGGGATTCCAGGATCAAATTTAACCACACCAACATCCAATAATAAGTTCTCGGATATATTTAAACTGGCAATATCCAAAGTTGTTCTATCTGCATCAATAACCTCCGAAACCGTACAAGCTGGAGTTATAATCAAGGTTATACATATTATAAAAAAAATCTTCATTTTTTATGCACCAAAATAGTTTGATTATTCTTATTTATAATCGATTGTAATTCCTATACTCTTCCCATAATCGCTCTCTTAGTTTTACATCTCCCTCAGTTAGAGCGGCTTCGCGCAACTGCTTTGCGACTATATCTTCACTGATTAGATCAGGAATATCATCAGGTGTCCTAGCATCTATTTCCTCCTGACTCAATTGGCCAACAGATGCAGTTTTTGGGCTAGCATTTGAGCTGGAAATATCCCCTTCACCACCTCTCTGACCACCTCCTGATGACTGTTTTCCAAGACCAACGCCACCTCCATTTCTTGAGTCTCCACCAAAACCTTCTGTGTTGCGACCCACTGAATCTATCTCTTTTTGTTCTTGACCTAGAACCTCATCTAGCCCGCCAACTGATCTCTCGAGATCACCCTCAAGTCTAGCTTGTTTTTCAGCATTTGTTTCACTTGGGTAATTCATGCCACTATTTTGTTGGTTTCCTGACCCTCGGCCATCCATACCACGAATTCCACCTGAAGAACCAGACATACCGCCACTGCTGCTGCTACCACCTGAAG
>TARA_B110000438_G_scaffold117904_1_pt1 | contig 29917 bp, 28 predicted proteins | sample TARA_B110000438 | Tara Oceans TARA_B110000438 (sample SAMEA4398413) | marine metagenome | biome: Polar Biome; feature: [MES] marine water layer (ENVO:01000295) within the mesopelagic zone...; material: water (ENVO:00002006), including particulate matter (ENVO:01000060) such... | reverse complement strand
AATTGTCAAAAAATCTTGTAATAGTTGAATCTCCAGTTAAAGCCAAGGCACTTCAAAATTTCTTGGGTAAAGATTACAGTGTTGTAGCTTCTTATGGTCACATTAGGGATCTTACAACAAAAAAATGGGGTGATAAAGAATCTAACAATGGTTATGAAATAGATATCCCTAAAAATAAAGTTAATCTGAACTGGGCAGTTGAAAAAAGAAGTAAAAAATATATTCAAGAAATTTCTAAAATTATTAAAAATAAAAAACCTGAATCTATATTTCTTGCTTCAGACCCAGATAGAGAGGGAGAAGCAATCTCTTGGCACTTAGCTGATGAATTAAGTCTGCTAGGAGAAAAAAATGTTAATAGAGTTGTTTTTCATGAAATAACTAAAAATGCAATTGTAGATTCATTTAAAAATCCAAAAAAAATTGATATGAATCTTGTAGATGGTTATAAAGCAAGAAGAGTAATGGATAGAATAGTTGGTTTTGAAACAAGTGCTCCTCTTTCAAGTGCTATAAGAGTTGGTGGAAGAGCAACAGGCAGGGTACAAGGGCCATCTTTATTAATAGTACACAACAGAGAAAATGAAATAAAAGCCCATAAAGCCTTAGAATATTGGAGCATTGATATAAATCTGTCTTCTAATGATAATCTTGAATTTAAAGTTCAGTTAAAAGGCAATAACCAAAAAAAAGATTTTTATATGTTTGATGTAAAAAAAGATATTCAAATACCTATACCAAGTAAAGATTCAGCAAAAATCTTAGAAGAAAATCTTAAAAAAGCAGATTACACAGTAAAGTCAATTTCATCTAATGAATTTAAAACAAAACCACGAGCACCTTTTATTACCAGTACATTACAGCAATCCGCTTCTTCAGAATTAAGAATAAGCCCTAGAAGGACCATGGAAATTGCTCAAGAACTATTTAGAGGAATTGAAAGTGGAGACAAAGTGTTAAATTTGATTACATATATGAGAACAGATTCAACTTTCTTGTCTGAAGATATTTTAAAATCAACAGGAGAATATGTTAGTAAAAAATTTGGAAACGAATATTATGAAGGGATAAGAAAATACTCTAGGAAATCAAAAAATTCTCAAGAAGCACATGAAGCTATTAGGCCTACGGATATTAATAATTCTCCAGAAAAAATTAAAAGTAAACTTAGTGATCAGCAATATAATTTATATAAATTAATATGGCAGAGAACAGTTGCTTCTCAAATGAAAGATAGCATCACAGAAAGAACTAATGTGAATATAGAAGCAAAAGACAAAAATAATGAATTATATTTGTTGGACGCTGGTTATAGTAAAACTGTTTTTAAGGGTTATAAAATTTTAGAAGAATCCGATAAGGATGAAATTGCTCCTTTATTAAAAATTGGAGATAAAGTTAGTCTGAAATCTATAGAAAAAAAACAAAACTTTACTAAACCAAAAAACAGATTTTCTGAAGCAAGTTTAATAAAAGAATTAGAAACAAGTGGTATAGGTAGACCAAGTACCTATGCTAGTATACTTGACAGAATTCAGCACCACAAAGCAATCATAATTGTTAGAAGAGGTATTCATAGAACTAATGTAGGAAAAACAATGATGAATGCATTGCAGCCAATTTTTGGAGATCATTTTATCTCATTAGAATTTACCAGTGAAATGGAAAAGAAGCTAGATCAAATAGCTGATGGTACTTTAAAATGGGAAAAAGTAGTTTGTGATTTTTATGAAAACTTTTCAGAAAAATTAGGTAAATTAAAAAAAATTGGAGAAAATAATTTTTCAGAAGACAAAACAAAGCAAAGTATTGACCCTTCAATATCTCATCATTTTACTGATATACATTGCCCAAAATGTTCCGGTAAAGTTGAATTATGTGGAGATGAAGATTTTGATAGAACTGAAGGACTAAGAGAAAGAAACCATAATTGTGAGCAAATGCATATGAAATGGATTCCAATAAAGAAAAAAAGAGCAAAAGACGATGGAGCTTTTTTGGGTTGTGAAAAAAATTATGATCAAAAAGGTAGAACTGATCATAAAAGCTATCTACCTGAAAAATGTTGGACGTCTATTGGAAGAAACAGGAAAAATAATTTAGAATATTTTAACGAAGCCATTACATCTAAGAAATAATAATCTTCATATAATAATTTAAGTTAGATAATTATAGCTTTCTTTGGTAAAAAATTTATAATAATACTTTTGGTAAAATTTAATTATTATTAATGATTATGAAAAGATTAAATATTTTAGAAAAAATTATAATTGAAAAAAAATTATTTATTAAGAAAAATCAGAATTTATCTATTTATACCAAAAGAAACCAAAAATATGATATTGAAAAATTTACAAATTTTTTATCTTACAATAATAAAAAAATTGATTTAGATTTAACAAGAAAATTTATTTCAGAGTTAAATAAAGAATACTCTAATAAATCCATATTAAGGATCATTTCTCACTTAAGAAGTTTTTGTAATGTATTAGAAAAAAAGAAAATTATAAAAAATAATTTTTTCAATGATTTAAGTAACCCAAAAATAGAAAAAAAACTTCCATTTGTTGCAACAATTAAAGAAATAGATGAACTTATAAATAGTGTGGATTTATCTAAAAAATTTGGATATAGAGATAAATCTATACTTGAAATTATTTATTCAACAGGAATTAGAGTTTCTGAATTACATAAATTAAATATTGAAGATATTGATTTAGATATAAATCAAGCTGTAGTGTTTGGTAAAGGTAATAAGTATAGATCTGTAATTTTTGGGAACTCTACTAAAATAATACTTAAAAAATATCTATTTGAAAGAGCCAAAAACATAAAGAATGAAAAAGCTTTTTTCTTAAATAATCAAGGAGAAAGATTAGCTATAAGAACTATTCAGTACATAGTAAAAAAATATGTAACATTATCAAGCTTAAATGATAAATTTCACACACATACTTTAAGGCATTCATTTGCAACACATCTTCTTGATGGAGGTGCTGATTTAAGAGTTGTTCAGGAATTACTTGGGCATAGTTCTCCAAAAACTACTGAGATTTATACTCATATTTCTGTAGAAAAATCTCGAGAGATATATACAAAAGCACATCCAAAAGCATAAAATTAAATCATAAGTATAAAGGAGATTTAAATGACAATATCATCTGGGGAGATAAAAAGAAATATGACAATTTTACTTCAGAATGAAATATATCAAATTTTAGAATGGCAACATAGACAGGCTCCTAAAGCTCCACCAACTCTTACTTTAAAGCTTAGACATATACAAAGTGGAAATGTCTATGAAAAAAAAGTCCCTGGAAATCAAAAATTAGAGCTGGCTCCTACTGAAACTAGAGAAGCTCAGTTCTTATATAAAGATAAGGATTTTTATGTGTTTATGGATAACGAAAATTTTGAACAATACGAATTAAATGAAAATTTAATTGGGGAGTCTTCAAAGTTTTTATCTGAAGGAGTTAATATTTCAATAATTTTTATGGAAATAAATCCTTTAGCTATAGAACTTCCTTCTTCTTTAATTCTTACTATAGAACAAACTGATATTGGCTTAAAAGGAGATACTCAATCAGGTGCTACTAAACCTGCTACAACATCATCTGGATTAACCTTACAGGTCCCATTATTTATAGAAAATGGTGAAAAAATTAATGTATCAACTTCTGATGGATCATACCTAGGAAGATCTTGATTTATTTTATTATTACCTAATGAGAAAAATTGCAAGGAAAATCAGAATCGGATGGCTTTCAACCGGAAACGGGATAGGATCATTAGGTTTATTAAAAAAAGGGATGGAGCTTTCTAAAGAAAAGCAAATAGAAATTAAATATGTTTTTACTAATAGGGAAATTGGAGAAAAAAAAGGTTCTGACAAATTTATTAATTTTATATTACAAAATAATATAAAATTAATAAGTTTTTCTTCAGAAAAATTTAAAAAAAATAGTAAATTAAATCGTAAAGATTTAAGAGATAAATTTGACCAAGCAGTATTAAAAAAAATTTCTAATAATAACGTTGATTTTATAATATCAGCTGGTTATATGCTTATTTCACCAGTTATATGTAATCATTTTAAAATAATAAACTTACATCCTGCCTTACCTGATGGTCCAAATGGAACTTGGAAAAATGTAATTAAAGAATTAATAATAACAAAAAAACACATTTCAGGCATTTCAGCTCATTTAATGACTGAAGATTTGGATGAAGGTCCAAACATTAGTTATTGTAAATTTAATATTTATGAAAAAGAGTTTAAAAAATATTGGGAGAAATTAAATAAAACTAATGAACCAATAGAAAACTCTGATTTATTTAATGCCATTAGACAAAAAATGCTTATACATGAGAGAGAACTATTAAAAGTAACTCTTCTGAAAATTTCTGAAGGAATTATAGATATAAATAATGATAAATTTATTGATTTATCAAAAGAAGTTAACAAAAACTTAAGCAACTTTTTTTGATATAAAAGACTTTATTTTTTCACCTTTATTGGAAATCAATTCAACTATATTTTTATTATTTTTTTTATCAAATTTCACAATACACTCAGAAACATTATTAATACTTGGAATCTCAAACATAACATCTAAAAGCAAACTTTCTAAAATCGATTTCAGTGCTCTTGCTCCATTTTTTTCATTTAAAGCTTGCTCAGCAATATGTTTTAAAGATGATGGTTCAAAAGTTAAAATAACTTTATCTATTTCAAAAAGTCTTTGATATTGTTTAACTAAAGAATTTTTTGGTTCTTTTAAAATTTTTAACAAATCAGATTGAGATAGTTTTTTTAAACTAACTATAGATGCTATTCTTCCTACAAATTCAGGAATAAAACCAAAATTTAGAATATCCTGCGTTTCAACTGGAACTTCTTCAAAGTTTTGAAGTCTTTTTGAGCTTATATTTTCAAATCCTATAGTTTTATCATTTATCCTCTGATCTATCAAAATATCCAATCCTTCAAAAGCACCTCCAAGAATAAATAATATTCCAGTAGTATTTATTTGCAAGAAATCTTGTTCAGGGTGTTTTCTACCACCTTTTCTAGGAACATTAACTACAGAGCCTTCTAGGATTTTCAATAAAGATTGTTGAGTACCTTCTCCAAGTTCTTTTGTTAATGAAGGGTTCGCTGTTTTTCTTGCAATTTTATCAATTTCATCAATATAAATAATTCCTTTTTCAGTCTTTTCTATATCTCCATCTGCGGCTTGATATAAACTTAATAAAATATTTTCAACATCTTCTCCTACATAACCAGCTTCAGTTAAAGATGTTGCATCAGAAATACTAAAAGGAACATCTAAAATTCTAGATAAAGTTTGAGCTAAATAGGTTTTCCCTGATCCAGTAGATCCGACTAAAAGGATATTAGATTTTTGAATTTCAACATCTTTATCATTTTGTTCTTTTAATCTTTTATAGTGGTTATAAACACCAACAGACAATACTTTTTTTGCATGATTTTGGCCTACAACATATTCACTTAAAAGAGTTGATATATCCTTAGGTGTTTTAGTAAATTTCAATTCTTCTTTAGAAAAAGTGATATTTTCCAAATCTTTTTCAAAGTTATCCTCAAATCCTGATTGAATATAGTCAAAACAATTAAGGCAAAAATATAATGAAACTTGGGGATAACCAAATCTTTCGCCTGGATATCCTTTTATTTCTTCAGGATCATTATAAGTTTTTTTACATAAGGTGCACTGCATAAGTATTTATTTCTTTTTTCCAGTGTCAGGATAAATAACCTCATCTACTAACCCATATTTAACGGCTTGTTCTGCATCCATCCAAAAATCTCTATCTTCATCTTTTTTGATTTTTGCTAAAGTTTGACTAGTATGTTGTGCCATTATTTTTGCTAATCTATCATTTATTCTTTGCATTTCTTTGAAATTGATTTCAACATCTGCCATGGTTCCTCCTCCTCCTCCAGATACACTGTGCATCATCATTGTTGAACTAGGTAAAGCATATCTTTTACCTTTAGCTCCAGCAGTAAGTAAAACTACACCCATACTAGCTGATAAACCAACAGAATAAGTACACACATCATTTGGAATCATTTGGATAGTGTCATATATAGATAAGCCTGCATAAACAGATCCACCAGGTGAATTTATATAAAGGTTTATATCTTTATCTGGATCCTCTCTTGATAGATATAGAAGCTGCGCAACTATCGTATTAGCAACAAAGTCATCAACAGGAGTTCCTAGAAATATTATTCTCTCTTTTAACAAAAGTGAAAATATATCGTACTGAGCTCTATCTCCTCTTGAGGTTGTTTCTATTACTGAAGGAATTATGGATTTAGGATTTAAAATATTAGAATTCAAATTATCTTCTCCTTAATTTATAGTAATTTAATGTTACTAGAGATTATTATTTTTGGCGATTTTTATCAGAAGATTTGGCGATATTTATCAGATGTTCAATACTATTTCTTCTTTTAATATTGTTTTCTACTATAGAAAATAGAGTCTCATCATCAGCTATTTTTTGTCCTTTATATTGTTCCTTAATAGAATTTATTTCATTTTCAATATCTTTTTTTGAAGCTTTGATGTTTTCAATTTTAATTAACTCATCAATTATTAAAAGTTTTTTTAATTCTTTCTCAGATAAATCCTTAGCTTCATTGTAGAATTCTTCATTAGTTTTATTAATAGCCTTTAGATAATCATCTAAACTCATTCTATATTGAGAAATTGATTTCATTCTATCTTCAATAACATGATCTGCTGATCTTTGAATATGTATTTCTGAAATCATAAATTTAGAAATTGCAATCATATCGTCTATAGCTTGATTTTCCATCTCTAAATTATACTTATAGTCATTTTCAGCTTTTACTTCATTTTTAATTTGTTCTTGAAATTCATTTAAATCTTTTATTTCAGGATTTAATTCTTTTAAAAATTTATCATCTAGTTTTGGAATTATTTTTTCTTGAATCTCAAGGCATTCAACTGAAAAGTTTATATTTTTACCTTTATATTCTTCTTCCTTCCAATCTAATGGTAGGGTTAATAAAAAAGATTTTTTTTCTCCTTTTTTTATCCCTTTTATATTTTCAGAAATTCCTGGAGCAACTAAAGGACTATTTTCTGCAGCATAAAAATCAAAATCTTTTTCACTTATAATTTCATTATCTTCAAACTTTCCCGAAATATTCAATTTTGCAAATCCAGGTAAATCTAATGGAAGTTTTGAAATACCCCAAGTAGCTCTAGATTCTAAAATTCTGTTAATTGTTTCATCTATTTTATTTTTAGTTATTTTTTCTTTTTTTATCTTGGAAGTTAATGAATTTACATCTCCTAAATCTATTTCCGGCATTAATGGAACCATAAGAATAATTTTTAATTTTGGTTCTCTTTCTAAAATATCAACTTTAGGTGCACATGGGTATTCTAATTTTTGTTCTTCTAAAATTCCAGGGATTATTTCTTGAATAATAGGGTCTAGAGAATTTTCTAGGATGTATTCTTTCCCATACTGCGATTCAATAATATTATATGGAACTTTACCTTTTCTAAATCCAGGGATATTTGCCTTTTTTGATATATCAGTAGCAACAATCTTCAAATGTTTATTAACTATAAAATCATCAATTGTTATTTCTATATCAATTTGCTTATTTTTCTCTTTTTTTACATCTATGATCATTTTCTACCTATTCATTATTTTCATTAACTTCAATACTCAATTCGCTTAATTGGTCTTCAGAAATAAAATCTGGAGAACCAAAAAGTAAATCTGAAGCAGATTGAGTTTTTGGAAATGCAATTACTTCTCTGATTGAATCTTCATTAGATAACATCGCTACTAGTCTATCAAGGCCTAAGCCCATTCCTCCATGTGGAGGAACCCCATATTCAAAAGCATCTAATAAATGGCCAAACAAATTATTAACTTCATCAGCAGAATATCCAATTATATCAAATACTTTTTCTTGCAATTGCCTATCATGGATTCTAATTGAGCCAGAACCTAATTCTACACCATTGCAAACTAAATCAAAAAGATTAGCACGAACTTTTCCGGGGTCATCATCTAATAAATTAGTATCTTCTTCATGGGGAGAAGAAAAAACATGATGTGCTGGTTGCCAAGAGCCGTTTTCATCTTTGTCAAATAAAGGGAAATCAGTTATCCAAGCAAATTTCATATGATTTTGATCTATCAAATTTTTCTCTTTGGCGATATGTGATCTTAAAAAAGATAAAGAGGTATTAACTATTTTTTTATCTCCTATGATCATAAAAATCACATCTCCTGAGTTTGCTCCAGTTTTAGTTATAATTTGATCTAAATTTTCTTGAGTGTAGAATTTATTTAAAGGACCTGAAGTATCTTCGAGTTTTATTTTGCTTTCTAAACCTACTGGTATGTTTATATAAATAAGTCCACCTGCACCTTGTTTTTTAACAAGGTCTGTTAATCTATCAAAATCTCTTCTGCCTAATTTATGCCAACCCTTAGCAACAACTCCTTTTAAAATTGAATTACTTTTTAATAAATTTTGAATAACATTAGAGTCTATATTTTTTGCCACTTCGGATAATTCAACAAGTTCTATGTCAAATCTAAGATCAGGTTTATCTGATCCAAATTTTTCCATTGCTTCATCATAAGTTAATCTCACAAATGAATCTTCAATAGATATTTTTTTATTAAGATTTTTTATTAAGCTTATATATAGACCTTCAACTAATTCCATTACATCGTTTTGATGTACAAAACTCATTTCTAAATCAAGTTGTGTATGTTCTGGTTGCCTATCTGCTCTAAGATCTTCATCTCTAAAGCATCTTGCTATTTGAAAATATTTATCAAAACCTGATACCATCAAAATTTGTTTCATTTGCTGAGGAGATTGAGGCAATGCATAGAAAGCACCATTTTTAATTCTAGACGGTACCACATAGTCTCTAGCACCTTCAGGTGTACTTTTTATCAATATAGGTGTTTCTATATGTGTAAAGTCTTTTTTTGATAAATAATCCCACATAAATTGAGTAACTTCATGCCTTAATTTGATCTTTTTTTGCATAGAGTTTCTTCTAAGATCTAAATACCTATATTTAAGTCTAATTTCTTCAGAGATTTCATGCGAATCCGTAATTTCAAACGGAGGAGTTTTAGATTTTGATAATATTTCAATAGATTCAACTATTAATTCTAAATCGCCAGTAGGAATTTCTATATTTTCTGCCCCATCTAAACGTTTTTTTACGTATCCTTCTACAGAAATTACCCATTCTGATCTCAGTTCCTTTGCTTTTATATGAGTTTCTTGAGAAACTTCAGGATTGAAAACTATTTGCATAATTCCAGATTTGTCTCTTAGATCTATAAAAATAAGTTGACCATGGTCTCTTCTTTTACTGACCCAACCTGCAAGTTTAACTTTTTTATCTAGATTTGGCAAAGATACTTTACCACACATTAAATCTCTATACATAATTCCTCAATATAATGAAAACAGACACTTAAATGTGCCCATACTCTCTTTTAGCTACTGAAAGATTAACAAAGGTTTCTGTTCTTCTAATACCACCAATAGAACCAATATCAATTCTAATAAATTTTCCAAGTTCTTCAGCACTTTCAAGTGCTACTAAACAAAATATATCATAACTGCCAGTTGTAGCAATTACCCATCTAGTGTGAGAAAGAGCAGCTAATTCTGAAGATATATCGTCAACTTTATCAGGTTCACACTGAACTCCAATTAATGCTTCAGATAAAAATCCAAGTTTTTTAGGGTCAGAAGCTGCTACTATTGATATAGTTTTTGTTTCTAGAAGGCTTTTTACTCTTCTACGTATTGTTCCTTCACTAACATCTAACTCTCTAGCCATTTGAGCATTTGACAATCTGCCATCGAGTCCTAGCATCGAAACTATTTTTTTATCTATAATATCCATTTTAAAGCTTCTTCTTAAAACACATATAAATTATTATACCTAGAAAAAAAGTATGAATGTTTGATAATAAATTGTTTTTTTGATAGGTAATCATTGATTTAATTTAAAATAATCAAGTAGAATTTAAATTAATAATTTATTTAATGAAAATAAAAAACTGGAGAGCGTTTTGTTAGATTCTAAAGAACAAAAAGAAAAAGAGCAAATAGTAAACTTTACAGAAGTTGCAAGTAATAAGTTGCAATCAATTATGAAAGAGCAAAATAGTGAAGGCAGCTATTTAAGAGTATCAATAAGTGAAAATCCAAATGGTGGATTTGAGTATGTATTCGGACTTGTAGATGCTCCTGAAAAAAACGATATAGTCGTTGATTCAATAATAAAAACTGTAGTTGACCCAGATAGCGTTAAATTTGTTCAAGGTTCAAATATTGACTATGTAGAGGGGTTTCAACGTTCAGGATTTGTTATTTCTAACCCTAATTTCCAACAAGGTGGTGGTGGTTGTGGTGGTGGTGCATGTGGCTGCGGTGGAGGTCAAGCAGAAAATTCTTCTTCTGAACAACAAGCTCAAGAAGGTGGATGCTGTGGTGGAGCTTCTGCAGGACAAGGTTGCTGCCAAGGTTAAATTGTTAGATCGAGTCCTTGAAGCTTCTAGGACTTTTATTTGTGTATTATTTATTAGAAATTATTAAAAGGTTGTTTAAATTATGACTTATATTATTGGTAAGGCTTGTGTTGATGTAATGGATGGAGCCTGTGTAGATGTTTGCCCTGTAGATTGTATTTATTCTAAACCTGGAGACAATCAACTATTTATTAGCCCAGAAGAATGTATTGACTGTGCAGCATGTGAGCCTGTATGTCCTGAAAGTGCCATATTTGCTGAAGAAGATGTACCTGAAGATCAAACTGCTTTCATAAAATTAAATTATGATTATGACTACGATGATTCAGAACCAGGCCACAATATTTAAAATCAATCATCGAATGAGGAATAATTCAAACCATAAAGTTTGCTATAAAGACCATTGTTTTTAAGTAATTGATTGTGATTTCCAACTTCTTCTATTTTGCCAGCATTTAGTACAATTATCCTGTCACATTTTCTTACTGTAGCTAATCTGTGTGCAATAGTAATTGAAGTTCTATTTTTTAGCAATATGTCTAATGCAGACTGAATTTTTTTCTCCGTATATGAATCAATTGATGATGTTGCTTCATCTAATATTAGGTATTGAGTATCTGCTAGTAATGCTCTAAGAATACTTAGTAATTGCCTTTGACCCATTGATAAATCAGATCCTCTTTGACCAATAATTGTCTCTAATCCTTCAGATAAAGTATCTATAAATTCTTCAATTCCCAATAATTTAACGGATTCTTCTATATTCTCTAAAGTTATTTTAGAATTACCATATCTAACATTGTCTAAAATAGAGCCTGAGAATAAGAAGGGGTCTTGTAAAACCATTCCTACTTTTTTTCCTATATATTCTTGAGATAATTTTTTTATTTCAACTCCACCAAGAACAATTTTACCTTTATTAGTATCGTAAAATCTGTGTATAAGATTTGAAATAGTAGATTTACCTGCACCAGTTGGTCCAACTATTCCAATTCTTTCTCCATTATAGATTTCAAAATTAAATTCTTCTAATATATAATTTTTATCAACATATGCAAAAGAGATATTTTTAAATTTTATACTTCCATCTAAAGGACAGTCTAAAGGCTCAACTGGATCTTTTATTGTTACAGGAATATCAAGAACTTCAAAAATTCTATAGCCTGAAGCCATGGCTCTTTGCATTACGTTATATTGCATAGAAATAGTTCTAATAGGATCAAAAAATCTTTGTACAAAAAGCATATAAGCTACCATAACTCCAGCTGTTATACTATCATTTATAACTAAACTTGCACCTACAACGATAATAATTGCGAATGCAATACCTGTAAGAGTTTCAACAGTTGGCAACATAATACTAGAAAATCTTGCTGCCTTTAATTGTGCTTGTAGTAGTGCGCTAGCTTTACTTTCAAAAACTTTCATATTATATTCTTGTCTATTAAAAGATTGAGTGGTTCTAACACCGTTAATATTTTCAGCTAAATAAGCAGTAGTAGCTGAGCTTTTTACTCTTGCATCTAAAAAAGCAGCTTTAGCTTTAGGAAGCCAAAATAATCTTATAACAACTAGAATCGGCATTACAAGGATAGTTAAGATTCCTAATTGTACATTCATAGATAATAAAACACCTATAATTCCTAATATTAAAATCAAATCTCCTATAGCAAATACTGAAACTTGCAAAGCTTCTTGCATTGCAGCAACATCACCTTGAAGTCGAGACATCAGTCTACCAACATCAGTTTTATCCATAAATGCGATCGAAACATCTTGTAAGTGCATAAACATTTTTCTTCTTAAGTCTAAAAGGATTTTCTCACCTACTCGTTCTATAATATTATCCGACATATAAATTGAAAAACTAACTAAAGCAGAAAGCCCTAAATATTGTAACAAGCCAATAAAAATATATGATTTAATATCATCAATATTTTCGCAAGATGAACTTACTAAACAACCAGATTTATCAATAATATTTTTAATAACTAAAGGTAGTAACAATGAGCTAATAGTTAAAAGTAATATAAAGAAAAAACCTATAAAAACTTCCTTCTTATATATAGAAACATAAGGTATAAACCTTTTGAAAATATTATAGTCAAATTTTCTAGTTCTTATATTATCCTCAGATAATGAAACCATTTACTTTATACTCATTTCTGGATTAATTTGCATGTTATACAGTTCAAAATATCTACCTTTTAATTTTATCAATTCAGAATGATTTCCTTTTTCAATGATTTTTCCCTTATTAATATATAGAATTTCATCTAAGTTCATAACAGATGAAATTCTATGGGCTATTACAATAAATGTTATTTCTGATCCTAAACTTGACATTTCATCTCTGATTTTTCTTTCTGTCTGAGTATCAATAGCAGATGTAGAATCATCAAAAATAACAACTTTTGATTTGAACAAAAGCGTTCTTGATACTGAAAGGCGTTGTCTTTGACCTCCTGATAGCTGTACCCCTCGTTCTCCAATTAAAGTTTGAAATTTTGAAGGAAGACTATCAATATGATTATAAATTTGTGCTTTATTAGTTGACCATTCAACTGTTTCTATATTTGCTTTTGGGTCACCATATCTTATATTTTCAGTAAGCGTATCAGAAAACAAAAAATTATCTTGATCTACAAGATTTACAGATTTTCTTAGATCGTAAAGATCTAATGTAGATATATCTTTCCCATTTAATTCTATTTTCCCAGACTCTGGATTATAAAACCTAGGCAAAAGCCTGGAAAGAGTAGTCTTACCTGCACCAGGAGGTCCAACTATTCCTATGGAATGATCTGGCGATGCTGTAAAACTAATATTATCTAAAACTTTATAAGAACCATAAGAAAATGAAAGGTTAACAACTTTTAATTCTTTTACTGGTTCATTAAAATTATTGCCCTCTAAATTTTTTACATCTTCTTCATGATCTAAAACTTCAAATAATCTTGCAGAGGTCGCTGAAGCTCTTGAAAAGGAATTTACAAGTTGACCGATTTGCCTAACTGGACCTTGTAAAATACTCATGAATGCTACCAAAGAAGTAAGTTCACCTAAAGTAATTTTTGATTCTAGAACTGCAATCGCACCAAAATAAACTACCAAACTCATAGCTATAAGAAAAGAAAATGTATTCAATGAAATAGCTATACTACGTGTAGTAATTTGTTCAAATGTAGTTTTTTTAACAATATCTGAAGCAATATTAAACTTTTCTAATTCATGTTTTTGCTTCATAAATGATCTTACCAATCGAACTCCAGATAAATTTTCATCCATTACTCTGGTTAAAATACCTAATTGCTGTTGTAGCCTATACCAGTTTTTTCTTAAAGTTAGTCTTGCAAAAGTAGAAATAAAAGCAACGAATGGAATAAATGATAGAGACAATAATCCCAATGAAAAGTTTACATTAATAACAAGAACAGCTCCAGTAAGAATAAAAATTGATAAAAACATCAGTCTCAAAATACCAGTATTTATAAACATCCTACTTCCTTCAACATCAATTATGCCTTTAGTAATCAAATCACCAGTATGAACATTATCATGATACTTAAACGAAAGTTTCTGTAATTTATTAAAGTAAGATTTTCTTAAATTAAAGGCTAGTAATTGACCTATTTTTTCACCTTGATAAACATGAAAAAAACTAAATATACCTCTTGCAGTTGATAATGCAAATACTAATAACCCTATTTGTATAAATGGCATTAGCGAAATATTAGAGGAATTTGATGCAGAAAGAGATTTGTCGATTGCAGAACCTAAAAAGTACGGAACTGACATTTGCAAGGCAGCAGCAAAAAATATTGCAATGAATGCCAATAATAAATCATATTTATTATTTCTAATTGAAATTTTTACTATTCTAATTAAATTAGGGCTTAGAAACATCTAAAATAAATCTAAATTTCTTTCTGCTATTATATAAGCATTTATAAACACTAAAGATTATTATACTCTTTAAAAAAAAATATAACATACAAATAATAATTCTGCTTTTAATCAAATGGAAAAAGAAAAAATTAAATTTCGAAATGCACTAATTTCTGATTCTAACGACTTATCAAATTTAGAATCAGAAATTTTTCCATTAGATAAAGTTAATACGAATTTTTTTAAAGAAATTAATAAAGAAAATAAAAAGATTTTTATATGTAGTTATAAAAATTTAAAAAAAGAAAAATTCAGTTTTTCATCAAAGATTAAACAAATAATTCTTAAAAAAAAAAATAATGAAAATATAATTATTGGGTATATTAAAATATGGAATGTAATGGAAGAAAGTCACATAGAACAAATAGCTGTATTAAATAATTTTAGAAACCAAGGAATAGGCGAAAAATTACTACTATTGTCTATAAAATATTGTAAAGATAATGGTTCTAAAAAAATTCTTCTTGAGTGCAGGAGAAGTAATTCTTCAGCAATTGCTTTATATCAAAAGTATTTGTTTAAAATAACATCAGTAAGAAAAAATTATTACCCTTTCAATAATAGTAGAGAAGATGCGCTTTGTTTTGAAAGCTCAGATATTACTTCAGAAATTTACTACAATAAATTTCTGAAAAATTAGATTAATTTACTTTGAATATCTTTTTTAGGTTTAATATTTATATGTTTATAGCCAGAAGACGTTATTTTTCTTCCTTGTGACGTTCTAATTATAAATCCGATTTTTAGTAAAAAAGGTTCGACTACATCTGCTAAGGTAACTTGATCTTCATTTAGTGAAGCGCTTATAGCTTCAATACCAACAGGGCCTCCCTCATAATTAATAGCTATAATCTTAAGATATTCTCTATCAAGCCTATCAAGACCAAGAGAATCAACTCCTTCAATTTTTAATGATTGATCTATTATAGAATTTTCTATTTTAGAAATATTTTTCACTTCGACATAATCTCTTACTCTTCTAAGTAATCTATTAGCAATTCTTGGAGTTCCTCTAGATCTTTTTGCTACCTCTATAGCAGATTTATCATCTATATTAAGATTTAACAAATCAGAAGATCTTAAGACAATATTTTTTAGATCTTTTATATCGTAATAATCCAAATGATAATTCAGCCCAAATCTATCTCTTAAAGGAGAACTAAGCAAACCAGGTCTAGTTGTTGAACCAACTAAAGTAAAATGTTCTAATCTTAAATTTATAGTTTTTGCAAAAGCTCCAGATCCTGTAATAAAATCTATTCTGAAATCTTCCATAGCTGAATATAAATATTCTTCAACAGTTTTAGGAATTCTATGGATTTCATCAATAAATAAAATATCCTTAGAACTTAAATTAGATAATAATCCTACTGCATCTGCTGGTCTTTCTAAAGCAGGTCCACTTGTATGGATAAAATTTGATTCAAATTGGTTAGAAATTATATAAGAAAGTGTAGTCTTACCAAGACCTGGAGGTCCATAAAAAAGAACATGGTCAAGAGCTTCATCTCTTTTTTTTGAAGCTTGAACAGCTATTGATAAAGATTCAATTATATTTTTTTGTCCTACATAATCATCAAATGAAGTGGGTCTAAGAAAATTAACTTCTAACTTATCATTATTTTCAATAAAATTTGTTTCTAAATTTTCAGAAAAAATAATTTCATTATTTGATTCATTTTCTTGCATTTATTAAACCTTTAACTAGATTATTTTCTGTTTTTTTTAAATACTTCACGTAATAAATTTTCAACATTTAAGTTTTTAATATCATTGGAACTATTCAATATTCCATTTATTTCTAAACGAGCATCTGAATTTTTATATCCTAAACCAACTAAAACTTCAATAGAATCTTCATAAATGGAATTTGAAATGTTATTTCCAATAATAACATTTGATTGAGATGAAACCTTATCTAATAGTTTACCTTTAAGTGTTGCCACCATTTTTTGAGCTGCCCTAGATCCAATTCCGGGCATTTGTTCTAAGACATTATAATCTTCAGATTCTATGGCATGAGCAATAGTATTTATAGGAAAAATTAAAGAATTTGCAGCCTTCACAGGACCAATTCCTTCTACCTGTATCAGTTGTTCAAAAAAAACTTTATCCATTGGATCAATAAAGCCTACTAATAATGGTTTTGGTTGTCTTTCAGTTACATGATAGTAAATTTCTAAATTTATACTAGAATTTTCAATTATTGAGTTTTCAACAAAAAAATTACTGAGATATTCTGGGATAAGAATTTCATAACCCACTCCATTAACAAGGAGTACTAATCTTTTAGGATTTAATAAAAATTTTTTTATACTACCTTCTAGAAAACTTATCATTATTATTTTTTCAGTTTTGATTGACTCATTATAGAATGACAGATAGCTATAGAAAAAGCATCAGCGACGTGCTCATTCTTTAATAAATTGTCATTATTCAATAATTTAGAAACTGATAGCATCACTTGTTTTTTATCTGCTCTTCCAGATCCTGTAACAAGATTTTTAGCTTGTGTTGGTTGGTAATTATAAACTTTTATATTATTTATCCCAGCAGATGCTAATATAACACCTCTTGCATGACCCATAAGTATTGATGTTTTAGCAAACTTTGGTCTTGAATGTAAATCTTCAACAGCTAAAACATCAGGTTTAAACCTATCAAGAAGCAGAGAAAATTCTTTAATAATTATTGAAAGTCTAACTTCTAATAAATCAGAACTCTTTGTTTTTATTACTCCACCCTCTATGGGCTTAAGTTTAATTCCTTCAATATAAAGTAAACCATACCCTGTATTTGAAAGACTTGGGTCAACACCTAAAATTTTCATTATTTTTTTTTCTTTAGATTAGATTATATTTTTTCAAAAGCTTATTTCAAGTCTAATGTCTCAATAGCTTAATTATAAAACTAATAGAATTCTGTTGTTGATTTTGTTGATATATTTAAAAAAAATAGAAACAATAGATATATATTATTTTTATAAGTAGAAAATTATGAATAAAGAAAAAATTGCTTTTATTTTTCCAGGGCAAGCATCTCAAACTCCAGGGATGGGATTAGATTTATATAAAAACAGTAAGGCTGCAAGAGAAGTTTTTGACGAAGCTGATGAAATATTAGGCAGAAGGCTTTCAAAAGTAATTTTTGAAGGATCTAAAGAAGATTTAACTCGAACAGAAAACGCGCAACCATCAATTGCTACAGTATCAATAGCTGCTTGGAGAGCTATTGAATCAGAAATGGGTACAATTCAAATACCTAATTTTACAGCTGGACACAGTTTAGGAGAATATAGTTCGTTGGCTACTGCAGGAGTATTAAGTATTAAAGATACAATAAAACTTGTTTCTGTTAGAGGAGAATTAATGGAAAAGGCCTGTAACGATTCTCCTGGGGGAATGTCAGCAATTATTGGAATTGACGAAAATGCAGTAAAACAAGTGTGTTCAGAAACAGGAACTTATTTATCAAATGTAAACACTTCTAATCAAATTATAATTGCTGGAGAAAAAGAAAATTTAATTAATGCCATGGATCTAGCTTCTAGGCTAGGCGCAAAAAGAGCAATCCCTTTGCCTGTTGGAGGTGCATTTCATTCTGCTTTGATGTCATCTGCGCAAGAAGACTTAAATAATGAAATTGATAATGCAGATTTTGAAGATGCAGTTGTACCTATTATTGCTAATACAGATGCTAAACCAATTACAAGTAAAGAGTTAGTAAGAGCAGAATTAAAAAATCAATTACAAAATTGCGTTATGTGGAGTGATTCTATTAAGTTTATGACTGATAATAACGTTGAAACTTTCTATGAAATCGGTCCGGGTAATGTTTTATCCTCTATGGTTAAAAGAATCGATTCAAATATCAATGTAAAAAATATAGGGAATTATAATCAAGTTTTAGATTATATTGAATCAAGAAATTAAATAATTGATCGACAATACAGAAGATAATCTTAATAGTAGAGTTGAAGCTGAATTCATTTCTGAAAAAAAAACTGAATCTATTTTTGGAACAACAATGGCAAGAGCTGCAGTGGTTCAATCAATATATGAATCTGAAATTACTAAAAATTATGATTCAGAAAACATTAAAAACTTAAGTTTTTACAAATCATTGAATAGTTCGAAGAAAAAGATGGCTTTATCTCTGTTTGATTACTCAATAAATAATAAAATAGAAATAGATAAAAAAATAATGGAGCACATTAAAGACACTAATATAAAAAGGATTCCTAAAACGGATCTTTCAATATTAAGAATGGCTGTTTCAGAATTAAATACCAATTTAGATACACCTATAGGTGTTGTTGTTAATGAGGCTGTAAAGCTAGGAAATGTATTTGGTTCAGATTCGTCTAAAAACTTTATAAATGGTGTATTAAATTCTATGGTAAGATAGACTTTTATATCATTAATCAATAACATGAATGTGCAGTTAATAATTTGGAGGAAATAATGGCTTCAGTTTTAGAAAAAATTCAAGGAATTACAGCAGAAAAACTTAGTGTAGACTTGGCAAATGTTAAGCCTGAGTCATCTTTTACAGAAGACTTAGAAGCAGATTCATTAGACGTAGTAGAGCTAATCATGGCATTAGAAGAAGAATTTAGCACAGATGATAATGCTATTGAGATTTCCGATGAAGATGCTGAAAATATAAAAACTGTTAAAGATGCAGTAGATTATATAACTTCTAAGGGTATAGAATAATAAATTTTAGAATTTATCCTTATTTATTTCAATTACTATAAAATTATTGATCCACATAATATTTTTTAGTTAAATTTAAGTACGGATTTTAAAATACAAATAATGGATAAAATTAAATTTACACCACTAGGTGGACTTGGAGAAGTTGGTAAAAACCTACTTCTTTTTAAAATTAATAATAAGTCTTACCTCATAGATGCTGGAATAAAATTTTCGTTTGATGAAGAAATTGATTATATCCTACCTGATATTGAAATTCTTGAAAAAAAACAAAATGAGATTTCTGGAATCTTTATAACCCATGGGCATGAAGATCATATAGGTGCTTTATCAAAATTGACTTTTTTGAAAGTTCCAATTTATTGCCCACCTATGGCTGCTGAAATTATTAAAAAGAAGTTATTCAAGGATGAAGAAAAATTTTTAGAAATCATTCAAACAAATAAACCTTATCGCTTTGATGGTTTTAAGATTACATGGTTTCCAGTAGTTCATTCAATTCCCGATTCTTGTGGATTGATCATTCAAACAAAAGAATTAAATGTTGTTCATACTGGAGATTTTAGATTTGATAAAAAACCTATTTTTGGAAAAAACACAAACTTTCTAAGTGTGTCTAAGCTTATTAATAAAAAATGTGATCTTCTTTTATCTGATTCAACTAATTCATTAATTAAAGAATCTCAATTTTCAGAAAGTGAAGTAGAAAAAACATTTTTAAGATTATTTAAAAAAAATAGAAAAATTATTATCTGTAGTTTTGCATCTCAAATTTCAAGGCTTCAAATTGCAATAAATGCTGCAAAACAATATGATAAAAAAATAGTTTTATTAGGCACTACTCTTAAAAAAAATCTTAGCATAACAAAAAGGTTAAATATTTTATCAGGATATGATGGAGTCATAGTCACAAAAAATCAAGTTAAAAACTTAGATAAAAATAATCTGATTTATTTTGTAACAGGTTCACAGGGAGAAGAATTTTCAGTTTTAAACAGACTCTCTAAAAGAAAATATAATGACCTAATTATAGAAGAAAAAGATCAGATATTAATGTCTTCATCTGTAATTCCTGGTAATGAAAAAAAAGTTTTCAATGTTATTCATAGACTACAAGCTTTAGGTGCTGATATTACTTTTAGTAGCCAAGAAAATAAACTTCACGTATCAGGGCACTCTCCACAAGAGGATTTAAAAGATGTAATAGAAATATTAAAACCTAAAAATTTCATACCAATTCATGGTAATGAAGCTATGTTAAATTCACATAAAAAAATTGCTATTGAAGCTGGAATTGAAAAAAACAAAATATTTGTTTTATCTAATGGAGATAACTTAGAACTGACCAATACTGAAGCAAAATTACTTGATAAAACTAAAGTGATTGACGAAGTTGTTCTGAGGCAAGGATTTAATCAAAAAAATGATAGTATGAAAAAAATATTTAAAGAAAATTTAATTTCAATTATAATAATTATCAATTTAGATAAGTCTTCCATAATTAAACCTTTTATAAAAATATTTGACACATCTAATAATATAAAAATTAAAGAGTTTTTAGAAAAAAATATTATAAATAATGAAGAATTTTCATCTATATATAATCTTCAAGGTTGGGATGAAATAACTGAGCAATTTAATTTAAAAATATATAAATTGATATTAACTAAATTTAATAAGAAATATCAAATAAAAACTATTTTTGTAGAAAAATAGGATTTCTCATAATAATAATTTATGAAAATTGAAGAAAATAATTTTTTAAAAGAAAAAATAGATCAGTTTGTAAGTAATTCAAACTATTGGATTTATATTCTATTGATAGGTGTGCTGTTGTTATCACCTTTATTATTATATGCAGTAAGAGAATTATTCGGTATTTTTCCTATTTTATTATCCGTTTCTGTTATTTTAATTTTATTTTTATTAAGATTTTCATTAATCAATTCTAGAAATTTATTATCTTTAAAGGTTGTTTCTTCAATTGTTTTATTAAATATTTCACTTTTTATAACAATGGGGTCTATAGAATATAGTTCAAGTTCTAATTTCTCATTTGATTATTCCTTATCGGGTAAATATGGAGAATTATTAGCTAAGGGTCCTTTTTACTGGAAAAGTTATAGTGTTGAATTAATAAATTATATTGATTTGTCTATTAGAATTTCTATTCCTTTATTACTAACTGTTTTTATAAATTATCCAAAAAAATCTAAAGAATTAATAATTAGCTCTTTAATAAAAATTACAGATATTTTAATAGCTATTTTTAAGAAAATAATTTTTCCCCTTCCATCAATAAAAAAAAATAATTATAAATTTAATAATAAAAATCAAGGTGAAATAGAAAAAGAACCATCAGTTGTAAAAGAAAAAATAATCCAACCAAAAAATATTATTGAAAAACCTAAAGAGATTTTAGTAGAGAAAAATATAAATGATAAAGATGAAGTGATTAGAGAAATTATTTATAATGATAATTCCACTCTTGATCAAAAGATTGATCAAGAGTTAGATAGATTTTTAATAAAAAATCATCGATGGCCAATAATTAAAACAGATGACCTAAAAACTACTCCAAAAAAAGAGTTAAATAAAAATGAAATAAAAGACACAATAGAAATAATTAAAAGTACTTTATCTGCACACGGCGTTAATACTTCAATTGAAAATTATACATCTGGTCCATCTGTAACTATGTATCAATTAAAACCCGGCTACATAGATGAGAAAGAAAACAAAAGAGTTAAAGTTGAACAAGTTCTTAGAAGAGAAAAAGATTTAGCTTTGGCACTAGGATCTCCAAATATTAGATTTGAAGCTGTATTAGATGGAGTTCAAAATATTATGGGAGTTGAAATTCCAAATATTACACCAAACACTGTAGATTTTAAAGAGGTGATAGATACTAAAGAAATAAAAAGTTTATCTGAAAATTTTGCATTACCAGCACCTTTAGGTCAAGGAATGGATGGCAAACCAATAATTATAGATTTAGCAAAAATGCCACATTTACTTGTTGCAGGTTCTACTGGTTCCGGTAAATCTGTTTTTATAAATTCTGTAATAACGGGCCTAATTAGTAAAAAATCTCCAGACGAAGTTAGGATGATACTAATTGATCCTAAAAGAGTTGAATTGACTCCATACTCACAAATTCCACATCTTTACACGGATGAAGTGATTGTAGATACTGAAAAAGCAGTTTCAGTGCTATCTAGTACAGTAACAGAAATGATGAATAGATTTAAGGTATTAGAAAAAATAGGTGTAAAAAATATTTCAGACTTTAATACTAAAATGTATAAAACCCATAAAATGTGGAACTTATTAATAGTTATAGACGAATTGGCTGATTTAATGCTTCAAGGTGGAAATGAGATAGAAAGATTAATAGTAAGATTAGCTCAACTTGGCAGAGCTACTGGAATTCATTTAGTAGTAGCTACACAAAGACCATCTGTTGACGTAGTAACCGGATTAATCAAAGCTAATTTCCCTAGTAGAGTTTCGTTTGCCGTTATGTCTCAGATTGACTCAAGAACTGTTTTAGATAGTGTCGGAGCTGAAAAACTAATAGGAAAAGGAGATATGTTATTTAGCCCTATAGATAATGCTCAAATGAGCAGAATACAAGGTGTTTTTCTTAGTGAAAATGATATAGAAAATATTACTAGCCAGTGGAAAGATTATTTAAAAAAATATTCCTTAGAAATGCTAAAATTAGAAATTGAAGAAAGAAGTATTAATAAAGAATTAACTGGAGATTCATTGTATGACCAAGCACTAGAATTAAGTTCTCAAAGTAATACATTATCAACTTCACTTTTACAAAGAAGATTAAGAATCGGGTACCCAAGAGCTGCAAGATTAATGGATGAACTAGAAGATAAAGGAATTGTTGGACCAGGAGAAGCTGGAAAACCTAGAAAAATATTAATGTAGATGATAAATAATAAAGAAAACAGCATAGAATTAGGTGTAAATCTTACTAAATGTCTAAATTGTAACGAATCAATAGATAAAACAGATTTTTACAAAAAATATGATATTTGTCCTTTTTGTAATTTCCATTACTCAATTGGTTACAAAAAAAGAATTGAAATAATTTCTGATTTTAATTCTTTTAAAGAGATCAATAAAAATCTTTCTATAAGAAAACCAGAGCTTCTCAATTTAGATGAGGATTATAAAAAAAATGTTAGAAAAACAAGAAAAAGAACTGGATTAGAAGAAGCAGCAATAACTGGAGTATGTAATATCGGTGGTATTAAAACAGTAATAATTTTACTTGATTTTGGTTTCATGGGTGGTTCAATGGGTTTAATTGTAGGAGAAAAAATTTCTAAAGCATTTAATTATGCATCTAGAAATAAACTACCTGTTGTTTCAATGATATCTAGCGGTGGAAAAAGAGTTCAAGAAGGATTGTTTTCTCTAGTTCAAATGATTAAAACTACTATAGCTACAAAAGAGCTAGAAAATAAAGGATTACCTCATATATGTTTATTTTCAAATCCTTCAGGAGGTCAAGTTTATGGTTCATTTGCAAATAGAGCAGATTTTAAGCTAGCAGAACCAGGAGCTATTATTGGGCTATTCCCTTTAAATGAACTTATTGATAATTCTAAATTAAAATCTAAAATAGATATTTCATCAGAGAATTTTTTTAGAAACGGGTTAATTGATAAAGTAGTTTCAAGAAATACTTTAAAAATTGAGCTTTTTACAATATTAGAAAATATTATTTCAAATTATAAAATTCCAAAAAAAATTGATTTGAATATGCCAAATATAAAATTTAATCAATCTACTAAAAATAAAAAGAAAATTGAAAGAGGAAGACCAACTGCAAAAGTTTATATTGAAAAAGTTTTTGACGATTTCATACAATTAGGCAATCAAATTGGAAATGATCAAGTTATTTCAGGACTAGCTAAAATAGCTTCTCAACCTGTAATAATTATTGGTCAAAACTATCAAAGAAATTTATCATCAGATAAAGGTCTTGTAACAAATAATGATTTAATAAAAATAGAAAAATTTATGTATATATCAGAAAAATTTAAAATCCCCATAGTTTTCTTTGTTGACAATAAAGGGTTTGAAATCTCATTTAAAAATGAAATTTCAGGTCTAGGAAATAGACTTTCAAAAGTAATTCAAGAATTATCATCACACAAACAACAAATTATTTCAATTATTATAGGCGAAACAACATCAGAGGCATCTGTTCCTTTTTTAGTTTCTGATTCAGTAATGATGTTGGAAAATTCCATATTTTGGCCTAATAATCAAAATTTGGATATTGATTTTCTAACATCAAAAGAATGCCTAGATAACAACTTAATAGACTTTGTAATACCTGAGCCACCTCTTGGTGCAGGCAAAGGCCCTGAAGATATGGCAAGATTAATAAAAATAAGTTTAATAAATGAATTTTCATTATTAAACTCATTTAGTAGTCATAAATTATTAAAAAATAGAAATAGTAAATTCTTAAATATTGATTTAGGAGAAAACAAATTATTCAATACTGTTTCTAATGAACTTAAGTTATGGAAAGAAGTGTTAGGTGCTAGCTACAAAGGATTTAGAAAATAGTATCATTTTAAGCCTCTAATGATCCAATCTAAAGCTTCAACAGTACCATTGTCAGAAAAATTTTTTGTTAAAAATTTAGAAACTTTAAATAAATCTGGATTAGAATTACCCATTGCTACAGAAAATCCTACCTTTTGAAGCATTTCCAAATCATTTAATCCATCTCCTATTGCAAAAATTTTAGTTTTATCTAAATTTAGATATTCTGAATAATAGTCAATAGCTACTCCTTTATTAACATTTTTAGGCATAAAACTTAAATATTTTTCATCACTACTTCCGGTTGATGGGACTAAACTTATTTTATTTTCTTTTAATAATAAATCATAATAATTTTTAATATTATTTTTACTTTTTGATAAATAAGAATCTTTTGAAATATAATCAATCACATCATCATAAAAACAAGTGACTATATTAACATTTTTATTAGTTTTAAATTTAGATTCATGAGTCATTTCAACTCCTTTAGCACTTGCAAAATAGTTAAAATTATTAGAATCTAATAAATTAAAAATTATCTCACAAATATTACTATTTATTGATTTGCTAAAAATAATTTCATCATTATTTTTAGGGTTAAAAATTAATGCACCATTATCAGAAATTTGTGGTGAAGATAATCCTAAAATTTTACTATAATTCTTAACGGAAGAAAAAATCCTTCCTGAAACTATACTTGTTGGAATATACTTGGATATATATTTTATTCTTTTTATGATTTCATCTGGAATTTGTTCGTCTCTATCTAATAATGTTCCATCTAAATCGAATAGAGCTGCAATTATAGTAGGAGAGTTTAAATGTTTATCTATTTTTATATTCAAAATTATTACCTATAATAACCATATATTATTTATAAATCTATTATGATTAAAATAATTTTAAACTATATTTTGAGTATATAAAGATGGATCAACTAATAATTGCAGGGAAAAAATTTAATTCAAGGTTAATTACTGGTACAGGTAAACATAGAACCTCAGAAGATTTATTAAATTCTATAGTAGCTTCTGAAACCGAAATGATTACAGTAGCTATAAGAAGAATAAATTTTGATGACCCAAATGAAAAAAACTTACTGGAAGTTATAGATTGGAATAAGTATAACATTCTACCAAATACCGCTGGAAGTAAAACTGCTGAAGAAGCAGTATATACTGCAATGCTAGCAAAAGAAGTAACTGGTTCAAACTGGATAAAAGTTGAAGTTATACCTGATGCTAAATATCTTTTGCCTGATCCAATTGGAACACTTGAAGCTTCAGAAAAATTAGTAAAAGAAGGATTCATAGTTTTGCCTTATATTTCACCAGACCCAGTACTAGCTAAAAGATTAGAAGATGTAGGCTGTGCAACTGTTATGCCATTAGGTTCTCCTATAGGATCTGGAAAAGGGGTATTAGCATTAGAGGAAATAAAAATAATAATTGAACAAGCAAAAATTCCTGTAGTAGTTGATGCCGGATTAGGTGTCCCTTCAGAAGCCTCTCTTGTAATGGAAAATGGAGCTGACGCTGTTTTAGTAAATACAGCCATTGCTGGAGCAAGTAAACCAAAGCAAATGGCTGAAGCTTTTAATCTTGGTGTAAAAGCTGGAAGAAAAGCATTTCTGTCAGGAAGAATTCCTATTTCTAGTCATGCAAATCCTAGTAGTCCAACAGAAAATATAATAGATAGTTAATTTTATGCTTATTTATGTAACAGACATAAATAAATTCTCAAATATTAATGTTTTTTTAAAAAACATTAATATCGCATCTAAATCTGGAATAAAATACATACAAATTAGAATTAAAAATATAGATTCAAATGATTTAGATCAAATCTATAATTTAATTTTGAAATCAATTGATGAAAATAAAACAAAAATAATAATTAACGAAGAAATAAGTATAGCAAAAAAAACAGATGTCTTTGGATTCCATATGAATTCAACAAATAGGTCATCAGCAAAAAATATAAAAAAATTAACAGGAGTTAAGTGGTTGTCAAAATCAGTTCATTCAATGGAAGAGATTTTAATTTATAATAAAGATGAATATATAGATGCTTATGTCTTAGGTACGATTTTTAAATCAAATTCTCATCCTAATGGAAGGACTTTAGGGATTGAGAATTTCAACCAATTAGTTAAAATATCTAATAAACCTGTCATAGGTATTGGAGGAATAGGACCTAATAACTCAAATTTAGTTTATAAATCAGGAGCTTCTGGTATAGCTGTAATAACTTCAATTGCAACTTCTGAAAATATAAAAAAAACACTAAAAGATATGGAATCATATAATGATAAATATTTCCCTTAATGGTAAAAAATCAACCATAAATAAATCTATTACTATACATGATTTTATAATTTCACAAGGATTAAATGACAAGATGATTGCAGTAGCAGTTAATATGAAAATTATTCATAAAAATGAATATAAAAAAGTATTTATAGTTGAAAACGACAAATTAGAAATTGTAAGACCTGTTGGTGGAGGATAACCTAAGGTATAACACAAACAACGCCAAAGTTTCCTGTATCTGCATCTCCACTATATAAAGATTTATATTGGAAACATCCCGGAATAGTGAATTCTCTAGCATAAGAAAATTGATCTGGAGTTTTATCAAAAGGTCCTTTGTTAAATGCCCCTGAGTCCCACGAGTCTGCTTGCCCATCATCTGAAGTAGATGAACTTGCTGCACCTCTTGAATTTATCCAAGTGACAGTTGAACCTGAATTGATTTTAACAGTTTGAGGATCCATTACTCCCGCTTGACCAATTATTATTTCTACATCACCTTCAAGTATCGGACCTTCCGGCATATCTATATCAATAACCTCTTCTTCTTCTTCACATAATGAACCAGTACATTCTGCTTCACCACCTGCTTCAGCAGTAGCTGTTAATTCTACAGATATAGCCTGTGCTGATGACGCAGCAGCTTTACCTACAGCTTGAGCTGCTGCAGTAAAATTGCTTTCACATTCTATAACCCAAGTAGCTTTTTCTTCTTCAGAAAGTGTACTGAAAGTAATTCCTTGAACAGCTGTACATTCTGTTACTTCTGCCACAGCAGTAGCAGTAGCATTTCCTTGCATATTTTCAGCAGTTTGTGTTTGTACAATATTAGTATAAGATACGTAATCTCCTCCACAAGCAATTATTAATGCTAGTGAAGTTATCATAAAAACTCTCAACATAATAATCCCCTTAATCTACTTGTCTTAATCTTGGATCAAGTCTATCTCTAAGCCAATCTCCTAAGAAATTCAATGCCAAAACAACTAAGAAAATAGCTCCACCTGGAACCATTACTTGATGAGGAGCAATTGCTAAATAGTCTCTTCCTTCATTTGTCATTACACCCCATGCTGGAGTTGGAGGTTGAATTCCAGCTCCTACGAAACTTAAAACTGATTCAGCTAAAATTAGGGAGCTTGTATTTAATGTTGCAACAACAACAGCTGTATTTAATACTCCTGGAAAAATATGTCTATATAAAATTCTAAATGTAGTTGCTCCGTTTATTTTAGCACTAGCAACAAAATCAAGTTCTCTAATGATTAAAGTCTGAGCTCTAATAACCCTTACAAAGCCACTCCATGCGATCAGAGCAAGTACACCCATAAGTACAGTTAAACCTCTTCCAAAAATCAAAGTAACTACCAAGGCAACCATTAAGAAAGGTAAAGCATACCAAATATCAACGAACCTAGTAATCAGTTCATCTATTAACCAAGGGCTTAGAATAGAAACTCTTTTCTTTTTACCTTTATAAGTTACATTGAACCCAATATTGGGTTCATATCTTTGCGCAGTATAACCAGCTATTAATCCTAAAGTTACTCCAATACTCATTCCAGCTACCAAAGAAATCCCTACAACCATCATAGAAATCTGAGCACCATGAAGAAGTCTACTAAAAACATCTCTACCAACATGGTCATTACCCATAAAATGAAAACCAGTTGGCCAATAATCTCTTATTTTTGTATCAATTCTGACTACTTTAAGATCTAAGAAAATGACATCATTACCCCCGTCAATAATATCTTCATTTGCTGTAATCTCAAAATTTACTACATCTCCATCTTGAATTACGTTATTAAAAAGAATATCAGGGGTATTTGGAGAGTCTTCATTCCAAGCAATCTCATCCGTAAGAAAACCATTCTTATTAGTATCAAACATTCTATTATCATAAGGTAATTCATAGCTAGCTTTAAAAATTGTTCCTGCCGAAATATCAGCTGAAGCTAGATCAATACCACCATTTTGTTTAGTTGGAAAAGATATATCAACAGTTCCAGGAGGATTGTGCCTAGCTCGAACATCTCCTATGTCTCTTTCGTAAGGAGCAACTGTTGGACCAATAATAGCAGCAATCACTAAAACAACTAATATTATTATAGGTAAAACAGGATATCTTCTTAGAAATCCCCAGAACCCTTTTATATACATAAGAGGATTAGATTTAGAAAGTATAGTTTCTGTAGTCATTATTTTTAATCTCCCTTTTTAGTTTAATCTCAATCTATAATCTCACCCTAGGGTCAATAATTGTATATGCTATATCAGCGATAGTAGCAAATACCAAATAAATCAATATAAAGACAAAAACAGTTCCCAATAGTAAAGGAAAATCATTATCATTAACTGCTCTATATAATGCATCATAACCAATTCCAGGCCATGAGAATATTATTTCAACTACAAGAGCTCCGTTAAGCCAACCAGAAAAAATCAAAAGAGCACTTGTTACTGGCGCAATAAGAGCATTTCTTAGTGCATGTTTAAAAATTACTGTTCCAAATCCAACCCCTTTAGCCCTTGCCAATCTAATATACTCAGAATCTAATATTTCTAACATAGATGATCGAGTTAATCTCATAAGAGCTGCAGCAGCTCCCCATCCTAGAGCTACACAAGGTAAAACATAGTCTTTATAATCAAACTCTGGTTTTCTACCTCCAGCTGGCAATAATGGGTCACCATTTATTGTAATCCATTGATTAAATATATATATCAAGACTAGACCTGTCACAAAAGGAG
>TARA_B110000438_G_scaffold26985_1_pt1 | contig 30003 bp, 40 predicted proteins | sample TARA_B110000438 | Tara Oceans TARA_B110000438 (sample SAMEA4398413) | marine metagenome | biome: Polar Biome; feature: [MES] marine water layer (ENVO:01000295) within the mesopelagic zone...; material: water (ENVO:00002006), including particulate matter (ENVO:01000060) such as...... | reverse complement strand
TTTTGTACGTCAGCTTCGTTAAGTCCTAAACTAGTCATTACCCGTGGTGTATGTGGATTTTGTTGCTGATTATGACAATAATAATTTTGTGATGCTATTGTAAGCTCACGATCGCCTTGACCTGTATATTCACCTATACTTTCAAAGTAAACTTTTAGGTTATTTACTGCTAGATCTATTATAGCTGTAGCTTCTTCATCTGTCTTAACATTACCGGCGGCAATAAAACTATCTGTAAAAATGTTTGTTGCCCATTCAGGTAATTCACGTTTTTTGCTTGGAATAAAGTCTTTAACTTCGTGTCCAAACCATTCAATTAGCGGATGAGTCTCGCCACCTGATGAAGCTGAAAAGTCATGGAAGGCACCGGTCATTTTGTTTTGACCTGCAATTACATCAAATCCGTATATAGGACCATCATTTTGTAACATAGGAAAACAACATACATGCATCATCCAAAGACCTTTTGACTCACGTGCATCTACTACATCAATATGAGCTCTACGTACATTATCATTAGACCAAACTCTGTTAACCCAACCTCCATCGGGTTGGTTAAAATGATCCATGCCTGGTTCATGTACTTCAACACATTGACCATCAAAAATATTAATAATATCTTCTTGGCTTTGAATTAACTTGTCCCACAATACACTCATGTTATAAAATATCCTCTTATTACTTCATCCATATAAAAATATAGATGTGTTGTTATACTAACCATTGTTAGTAAAATTATTATCGTTAAAATGTGCCACTTCTTCATATCCATGCCTTAAAAATCATAATAAAAATGTTGTGTTCCTGTTCTTGGAACATTTGTTACCCATTTGCCGTCTACTGTTACTCCACTTTCGCTACTAGTAGGACCATCATATGGATGTCCATTCATATGGCAAGTGTTGTCAACAGTTATAATAGGAATTTGTGTTGCTTGACTAATCATTAATAAATGTGCGTCATGCCATTTATTATATATCTCATCGTGCGGATTACCTCTAGCACCGTTTGTTGCATGAATGAATAAGTCACACAATTCAGTCTGTAAAGCTAAGTTAGATAAACTAGGTTTACCTGGCCAGCCATTACCCCAAAGATCATTGCATATTAATCCAACTGTATTAATTTGTTGTTTACCTGTTTTTTGCACTTTTTGACAACGAAGGTTATGAACTTGAATTCCTTTATCATCTAGTTCGTGAGCTAAACAACCATTGTCTTGATTTACTAGATATGTTTTATTTGTTACACCTAAAATTTTTCCGAAATTGTCATAGAACCTAATTTGGTTTCTTCTAACTTCGCCAATTTCTTCTTTTTCTTTCCATAGTGTTCCTAAACATAACCCTATTTGTTTTTCTGCAATATATTCTTCTATTTCAGCTAATGCGTTAACTAATGTATCTTCGTCAAAATAAGAATCATAACCACTTAATGAAGCTTCGGGTGTTACTAAAAAATGACATTCGTTTTCTACTGCCCAGTCTATAGACTTTTTAATAGTCTTAGTATTTTCTTCTATGTCTAATGTAACAGGTATTTGTGCTCCGGCAAATCTCATCTATTACCCCACTCCCTATTAGTAATTCCAGGTAATGAGGATTTATATTCGGCATTCTTTATATCACGGATAAGTTCTTTAGCTTTAGATGAATCTAAAGGTACAGTTTTGGGTACTATACCAGCACCATAACTCCAAAGTTTCCAATTGTATTCGTGGTACATACCTCCATCTCTTGGATAGTATTGTTCAAGGTGTGTATGAGTAGGAACATTTTTAATTAAAGCAACCGCTTGATATAACGTATCTGTACAATCAAACTCTTTACTAACCTTATCCCAGAAAGGTCCTGTACGTTGGTTATTAAAATAATGCAATCCTATAAAATCAAAAGTATTTTCATATAAAAAACTCATACGACTATTAAATGCCTCTCTGTCTCTTTGAAGGTATGATCCTTTAGATATCGTATCAATACAACTTATACTTGATATCATTAAAGCTAGTCCAGATGACTCTAATGGTTCAACAAACCCACTTGATAGTCCAACACTAACACAATTACCTCTCCAGTTGTTAGCATTATATTCTGGATCATAATTAATATGATTAAACTCTCCTGTTTTTAATCTATCTTTACCCCAATAGTCTATAAAGAATTTTTCTGCTTCTTCTTTTGTTGTAACATTCCTATTATAACACAATCCACTGCCTATTCTTTCTTTAATAGGAGTTTTCCATATCCAGCCTAACTCACAAGCTTCAGCATCTACGTATGGGTGTTGAGGGTCGTCTGTTGATTTATAATCAATTTGACTAGCAACTGCGGCATTTGTAAATACTTGTGTATCATAATTCCTCCAATCGCTTCCTTCTAATGAATTTGATAGTAGTTTTTTAAATCCAGTACAATCGATAAAGAAATCAGCTTTGACAAGACTACCGTCATCTAATACTAAATGATTAATATTTCCATCTTTAGTAATAACATTTGAAATGTTTTGTTTAATATGTGTTAGTTTAGGATAAGTTTTATTACAATACTGACTTAGGAAGTTTGCTAGTTTTACTGCATCTAAATTATAAGCTACACCATGCTCTCCACCAGATATTGTAGTTGTACTAGGTATTTTTTGTTGGTCAATACACATTTCGTACCAAGTAGAACATTCACGATAAAATTCTGTAACAGCTACAGCGCCTTCTATAGCAAGGTCAATTAAATCATAATTATGATCGTTGGGTTTTACAATAGGAACTAAAAATGGTGACCAAAGATCGAGACTATTGCCGTACCAGTTAGTAAATTTTGTACCTAATTTAACTGTAGCGTCACATTCTTTAGACCATACGTCTAAAGGTATATTACATGAGTTAGTTAAGAAGTGATCAAACCCTAATAAGGTTGCTTCACCTACGCCAATTATTGGAACAGTAGGACTTTCAACTAATGTAATATCAAAGTCTGGGCATTCAAATAAAGTTCTTGCGGCAGTTAACCAGCCTGCTGATCCTCCACCTGCAATACATATTGATTTAACTTTTTGTTCTAACATACGAGAGCATCTCTTTAAAGGTTTGTGCGGCAAATCCAAAACAAACTTTTGCTTCTTCGGCCATATCATCTGTTAGCCGTTCGCGTATTTTTGCTTTTAATGTATCTGGATCATCAAATTGATATAATCTACCTTCTCCAGGTATAAATCCTGATATCATCCGCCCTCCGCTTAAATCACCCATATGTCGTGTATAGATATGTGCAAACAATTTTGTCTTGTCGTCTGCAATTTTTGTAATATGATCTGTGTATCGTTTAGTAACATCTAATAGTGGTGCCGCTTCTTGATGTTTCCAAAGTTCTTTAAAGTCTTCGTGAATTGCATGAGCCCTACAGATGCCTGGCAAGCCATTTAATAATCCTTTAGCCATTGCAAGTGCTTCAAGGACGTTGTACATAGGATGTTGATTAGCTAAAAATATTGCATAAGTATCGTCATGAATTTTTCCCGACATTAAAACTTCTACAAATTCTTGCCGTTCTGCATTTTGATGTACTTCTTTAGTTAGGTCTTTTAAATTGCTCATTCCTTCTCCACTTTGATTTGTAAGGGGAAGCCGTGCGAGCGACTTAAATTAGTTGCTTCAACACCTTTTTGTTCTGCAATCTCGAATGTATATAATCCAACTACCGCCGAACCTTCCTCATGTATTTTTACAGTTATATCTCTAGCCGTAGTTTCTGAATGTTTAAAAATTGTCATGAGTACTTCTATAACAAATTCCATAGGTGTTGCATTGTCGTTAAGGAAAATTACTTTATAAAGGTTGGGCTCATCAATTTTTTGTGTAATTTTTTCATCAATTGCTACGTCGTCCATAACATTACTTATCATCGGTAATCTCCTTAAGGTGTTTTAATGACGTTCTTATGCTTTATCTACTTCTTCAAATTCTGCATCAATAATATCTTCTTTCTTCTCTTCTGATTTAGATTCTTCCGAAGTAGCCTCTTCTTGTTGACTCTTGTATATAGCTTCTCCAAGTTTCATAGATGCTTCACTTAGGCTTTGAGTTTTTGCTTTAATTATTTCAACATCAGTACCTTTAAGTGCTTCTTTTAACTCAGTAATTGCTGTTTCAATAGTAGCCTTATCTTCATCTGATATCTTATCACTATGTTCTTCTAATGAATTTTCAGTAGTAAACATAAGTCCGTCAGCACTATTCCTAGCATCAACTTCCTCACGTTTTTTTGTATCAGCCTCTTTATTAGATTCAGCATCTTTAACCATAGTATCAATTTCAGCATCACTTAATCCGCCCGACGCTTGAATTTGGATTGATTGTTCCTTACCAGTTCCTTTATCTTTAGCTGATACATTTACAATTCCATTTGCATCAATATCAAAAGTAACTTCAATCTGTGGAGTACCCCTTGGTGCTGGTGGGATTTCATGTAAGTCAAAGTTTCCTAGTAGTTTATTGTCTGCGGCCATTTGACGCTCACCTTGTGTAACTTTAATAGTAACAGATGGTTGGTTATTTTCAGCAGTTGAAAACGTTTGGCTTTTCTTTGTAGGAATTGTTGTGTTCTTTTCAATAAGTGGTGTAGTAACTCCACCTAGTGTTTCAATACCTAATGATAACGGTGTTACATCTAAAAGAAGAATGTCTGTTACATCTCCTTGAAGTACTCCGCCTTGAATTGCGGCTCCAATAGCAACAACTTCATCTGGGTTAACACTTTTGTTTGGTGCTTTGCTAAAGAACTTTTCAACAACTTCAAGTACCTTAGGCATCCTAGTCATTCCACCAACCATCACAACTTCGTCAATATCACTAATTTTATATCCTGAATCCTTAAGAGCTATTCTACAAGGTTCAAGTGTACGCTCAATTAGTTTTCCAACCATTGCTTCGTAACTAGCTCTTGTAACTTTTACATTTAAGTGTTTAGGACCACTAGCATCAGCAGTAATAAACGGTAAACTAACCTCAGTTGCTACAGTTGATGAAAGTTCAATCTTAGCTTTCTCTGCCGCTTCTCTAAGACGTTGCATTACTAGTTTATCTTGTTTTAATTCAATGCCAGCTTCTTTTTTAAATTCACTTGCAATATAATCAATTAAAACTTTATCAAAGTCTTCGCCACCTAGAGCAGTATCGCCATTAGTTGCTTTAACTTCAAACACACCATCGCCAATTTCTAGGATAGATACATCAAATGTACCGCCACCTAAATCATATACTGCAATTACACCTGACTCTTTTTTATCTAAGCCATAAGCAAGTGCGGCCGCTGTTGGTTCATTAACAATACGTTCAACTTCAAGTCCTGCAATCTTACCTGCATCTTTAGTTGCTTGTCTTTGTGAATCATTAAAATATGCAGGTACTGTAATTACTGCTTTTGTAACTGGTGCTCCTGTATATTTTTCTGCTGTTTCCTTCATTTTTTGTAATGTGAAAGCAGATATCTGTGCAGGGGAATACTCTTTATCTTTTAGTTTAACCCAAGCGTCACCATTTTTAGCTTTAATAATTTTAAAGGGTGAAGTTTTAATATCTTCTTTAAGACTTGGATCGTTAAATTTTCTACCCATTAGACGTTTAATTGCAAAAACAGTATTCTCTGGATTTGATACTGCTTGTCTTTTAGCTGATGCTCCAACAAGTTGTCCATCGTTAGTTATTCCTACAACTGACGGTGTTGTTCTTGTACCTTCTTCGTTCTCTACGACTTTGCCTTCACTACCGCTCATAATCGCTATACATGAGTTAGTTGTGCCTAAGTCGATTCCAATAATTTTACTCATAGTTATCTTCTCCCGTTTATAAAAGTGGGTACGAACTAAATTAGTCCGTACCCGTTATATTATTTTATAGTAATTGATCTTGGTTTTTTGTTTTCAGGAATTATACGTTCTAGTGTTACACGTAAAAGTCCATCCTTCAACTCAGCGCCTTTAATTTCTACGTCATCAGCAATCGTAAAGGTCTTAGAAAAGAACCTCTTAGAAATACCTCTGTGTAGAATACCGCCATTAATATCTTCTTGTTCAGTTTTAGACTCGGCTTCGTGATTGGACTTAACTGTTAACATACCATCGTTATATGCAACGTCAATATCCTTTTTACTAAAGCCAGCCAAAGCCAATTCAAGATCATAGGTGTAATCACCTGTCTTTACGATATTGTATGGTGGATAGTTAGGTGTTGTACCGTTGAAGAAATGGTCGTCTCCCATCATTCTTTCGAAATGATCGAATACGTTATCAAAACCAATTGTAACGGGTCGTAGTTGATTGAATATGGTTAGAGGTGTTAATTGTTTGTTCATTGCGTTTCTCCTTTTATTAAGCAAGTTATGTGTAAAAGCCCCTCTATCGGCAACTCTTACAACGTATGTATTTATCATCTAAGTGTATAATATACACACTTTTAGGCTAAAATGCAAGTATAAATGTAACCATTACACATTGAATGGTGTAAAAACATTGTTTACTTGTTGGTTCACTCTTACAAATGTAGTACACTTACACATATCTTTAATACGTCTTGCTCCAATATATGTACAAGTACTACGGACTCCGCCTAAAATTTCTGTTAGCGTATCGTTAACAGCACCTTTGTGTGGAATACTTACAACTTTGCCTTCAGCACCACGATAGCCATCTTTTCTTGATCCGTGAATTCTCATTGCCGCATCCGAACTCATTCCGTAAAATTCTACTTGGCCGTTTACAACCTCACCTTCTGATTCATCGTGACCTGCTAACATTCCGCCTAGCATTACAAAGTGTGCTCCTGCTCCAAACGCCTTAGATACATCGCCGGGGTATACACACCCTCCATCAGCAATTACGTGTCCGCCAATACCATTGGCCGCATCAGCACATTCTATAATTCCGGATAACTGTGGCACTCCAACACCTGTTTGTAATCGTGTAGTACATACTGATCCAGGACCAATTCCACACTTAATAATATCTGCACCACGTAATAATAATTCTTCTGTCATTTCACCAGTAATAACATTACCAGCAATTATAGTTTTATCTGGATATTCATCACGTAGTCGACCAACAAAGTCTCCGTAGTTCTCATGATACCCGTTTGCAACATCAACACAAATAAAAGGAATATCAGGATACTTAGATAAGACTTGTTTCATCGTTACATAATCAGGTGCTTCAGGATCCCATATAACTCCTGTACCTGTACAAACACTTAGGTATTTCATTTTTACACCATTACCGATTGCTTTTTCCCAATCGTTAATATTATAATGCTTACGAAGTACTGTAATCATTTGGTGTTCTTGTAGTACCTTTGCCATTTCAAATGTACCCACGCCATCCATGTTTGATGACATAATAGGAATACCCGACCATTCTTTACCGCTATTTAGAAATTTAAACGATCTTTTTAACTCTACATCTCTTCGACTTGTTAGTGTGCTTCGTTTTGGTTTAAATAAAACATCACTATAGTCTAGTTTAATGTCGTGTTCGATTCTCATTGTTTAACTCCGTAATTAAATGATATTACAAGACGATTCTTGTCACTGTTATTCATTGTTGTTGCATGTTTAATCCAGCTTGGAAAGACTAGCATTAATCCAGTTTGTGGTTTATATGACGCTAACTTTGTTGTAATGTTATTGTATAGATCTAATGTAGGCAAGTAATAACTTGATTCGTCATCTCTAAAAAATTGTACATTACCCATGTTGTCTTCCGGTATATCAACAAAAAATAGTCCACTTAATAGCGAGCCAGGATGATTATGTTGAGTACTATATGTTCCAGGACCGCTATCATGAATGTAAAATTCTTTAAAAGAAGCTGGCGGGAATCCTGCACTTTTACATACGTAATCTACAGCTTTATCAAGTTCTGCTTGAAAGGCTCCCATCATTAGTTTTTTGTCAAGTTCTAAGTCTTCAAAAGTAGACATAGTTTCACTACACCAATTATTAGAGGTATCGTCTCCTTTTAAAGTAGCCGCAGTTACTTTTAAAAAGTCTAAATTTATATCTTCATTCATTCCTGCAAATATTATACTAGGAAACCATAAATCAGCTTTTAGTTCCATTTACCAGCCTACCTTTTGTTGACGATCTCTTATCATTTTTTCATGTCGTGCTTTGCCGGCCGCTTTATCTTTTGCACGTTTTTCACTAGGCTTAGTATAAAATTGTCTTTCTTTTAATTCGTTCATTAAACCATCTTCTGCAATTTTCTTTTTAAGTTTTCTAAGAGCACCTTCTACATTTCCATTTTTAACAAAGACTTCTAAACCATTTCCTTGTGAATAGTTCTTGTTATGCTTTCGCAAAATAATTTACTCCTTCAGCAATTTGCTTAATGTCAAACACTCTATTAGTGTTTAATATATTATAACTTCTAAGAGGGTGTGTTGTCAAGTAGTATGTTTTATCAAAAGATAAAATATGTCCTACTAACCATTCTATATTTTTAGTATTGTCGATATCTAAAATAACATAATCTACCATATGTAAAACCTCAAGCAACCATTCTACATCAGTATCGCCATATCCTGCTTCAGAAAATTCTTCGTAAAGATATAAGTTGACTGTTCGCTTAACTTCTTTTATTACATCATTGAATTGTTCTTTAACTATACTACTAGGGTTAATTAAAAGAAAACTTAACTCAGATGAATGCACTTTATCTGGTGACGTGATTAGATTAATAGTGGGTTTTGCCATATCGTAATTACTTATTAGAATTTATTTTGCTCCAAACAGAATCTTGGTTCTGTTCAGAATTTTGAATATATTGTTGATTAGGTTCAATTACTTCTGTGTATCGTCCGGTAATTCCCGTGTCTTCTGCTTTGTTTGTTTGTTGCTCACTTTTGTGTAGTAATTTGTCGATTCGAACTTTTTTTTTTGATCTTCTTCTTCAGCCGCCTTGTTTGCTTCATCGATAAAGTTATTCCATTTATCTACTCCATCAACTTCTTCCATTGCTTCGTCTAATTCAGTAGTAATTGGTTCTAACTCGTCTTGCATTATTTCTGATTCTGTTTTTACTTTCTTCATGCTTTGGTAATCCCCTTCCCAAGGAAAGTCTTCAATTTTACCATTAAGATATGCAATCTTTTGTGTTTTAATTGTATCTTTGGGATGGTCTTCTTTCCATTGTGTTTTAGCCTTTTTCCAGTCTTCATCATTTGCATCTAGTTTTCTAATTTGTGCTTGTGATAGCTTAGGCTGGAATTCGTTTTCTAGTTTGGGCTCTTGCTCCTTTTCAAGTTTTTCTAATATCTCTTCAACTTCTTCTTTAGAAATATCATGCTCGGCAGGTTCTTTTGTTTTTTCAGAAATGTTAGCAGATCCGTATTCATCATCTATTGGCATAAAGTCTAATTCCATCTGTCTAGGATCTACATAAACTTCTTCTTCAGGTTCTTTTAACGGTAGTTCCATTTGTTCAGGTTCATGACTTATACTTTTAGGAAGTTCAATATGATCCTTATCTGTATCTTTATCATCAGTTATTATTGGTGTATCGTACATCCAGTCTCCGTCTGAGAACTGTGAATTACTAGGACGCCAATTATCGTTATCATCTGGATCGTTATCATCTGGATCGTTATCGTCTGGGCCATCATCATCAGGCCCGTCATCCTTTGGGTCTGGATCTGTACCTTCTATACTTTCTTTTCTAAATTGGAATGAGTATTGACTTGCTATTAATAAAAGTACGGCTAGTGGATCAAATACAAATATTATAACAATAATAACCCAACGTACAGCTTTTTCTAGTAAATCTGCATCAGACTCTTGCCCATAAACAAATTCAGCAATATATTTAATAGGTCCTACATCTGCTTCTAATTGTCTAAATTGTTTTTCAAAAACTGCTTTTTCTTCTCTAGCAGTATCTACTTTAATTTGCTCTTTGTCTATAAATGCTTCTAAGTCTGTTATACGTCCGTCAATGTCTTCTGTTTTTGCGTTAGCTTGACCACGAAGTTTTTGGATTCTATCGTTAATAGATTTAATCTCACCTGCATAACGAGAATCAATAGCTACTAACGTTTCATTTAATCTTTTATTAATATTTCGAATTTCACGTTGAGCAGAACTGGCAACTGATAATTCATTTGCTTTAGCTTCTTCTACTGCTTTGTCATATTGAGTGCCACCGCCAAATGTTGCATCTTCTAGTCTATCTTTAGCGGCTTTAATGTCTTGGAATTTACGTAACTGTGCTTGTTTTAGTCTTTCGTTCTGAAGTCCAATTTCTTTCTCTGCAACAACTTTAGCTGAATCTTTTTCTTCATTAATTCTTTTATATAGTTTGTCTAATTCTGCTTGTTCTTTTTCAATTAATGTATCAACACGAATATCTTCGCCTTTCATTAAGCGATCGATTTCGTCAGTCCAGCGAGTTACTTTTGCTTGTGAACGTATAAGTTTTTCGTCAATTGATTCAATTTGAGCTACTTGTTCTATGCTCATACTTGTTTGTTCAATGTGGGCTTTAGAAAGATAACCAAAGATACCCATTGAAGTAATGAACATTAAAACAACTACAGCAATAGCAAGATATGTTTTAAGCCACCAAACAGCTCGGTCCCAATAACGATGAAGCCAAACTGCCGTAACTAGTTTACCAACTTCTAATGATACACCCATGACAATGATGGGTACAACTGCCGCCGCAAAGATTGCCGCTAAGCCAGCCACACTATAATATATTGCTACTGCACTAATCGTTAATGCAGACAAGAATGTTAGAATCGCTAAAAACATTTGTTCTCCCTATACTACTAGGGAGACAGTTCTCCCCGATACTATATTTATCTGAGGGGTTAAACGTAATAATATGGTTAGATTACTGTTTAACAAAGCGCCAACCAGTATGTCCTGTTTCTTTGCAGGCTGTTTCCTTAAAATCACGCATTTTCCCTTTGTGTTGTAGTCTAGATATTACAGTTCTACAATACCCACTTCCCATAGGAAACGTTGACATAACCATAATTTTGCCATTGGTTCCTGTATTGTTGTTATACCAATTAGACGATTCTCCATTCTCAACATTATCTAAAGCAAAGAAAAGAGCTTGTTCCTGCTGTCGTCTATCTTCTTCCGGTAGTCTATGCCACTGCCATTTAGCAAAATTGGCTATAATACTGACATAGCTATTAGCTGGTTGATATGTTGATTGTACACTAGAGATTGTACTTGTACTAGTATCATAGGTTCTATTAGCACCAGACCCCATACAACCTGTTAAACTAGTTATGATAAGGAGACTGCACAATATACCATCGCGACGTTTCATAGTCTTTTCCTTTCATTAAACAGGCATACCCTACTCGCTCAACACGTCGGTCGCCTAATTTAGAATTGTATAAAAATGATCGACATTCTTTTCCTACACCCATTTTAGGTGGTAGAAGTTTTTTAACTGGATTGTCAGTACATTTAGTTACTTGAACTGCCTCCAACTTGCCGTTCTTTTCAACCATAACTTTTTCAGTTTCGCAGTATTGGTGTCCAGCTTCTTCTAGTGTAAGGTGTTTAGTAGAGCTACACGCATTCACTAAAATACACATCGAACTTATGAGTATTAATTTACAAAATGGGTTGTCCATTCCAAACTCCAATTAAAGTTAGAATTATATTATGAAACAGATAAGAGTTTAACATTAGTCTATGCTTTTAGCTGACTTGTTAATACTGTCAGTATCTATTTTGGTACTCTTAGCCTTAGCCTCAGTTACCAACGAATCAATAATATCTTTCTCAACTTTAACCATTACAAAATAATGATATACGCCATTTCTTTTATATAAGTATCCGTCATTTTGAGAATAATGTCTTACTGCGGTATCGGTAATTTTGTTAACGATAAGCATCTGACTTTGAGTTGAACTAGTAAGTGAATCTTCACTACCAGCATCGTTATACTCAATAGTAGTTCGCTTGTTAACTTCACCGTTAATACGATCAGCAATTTTGGTTTTTGCTATTTGAGTAGCTTTATCATAAGCCGCTTCTTTAAAGCCACTTATAGATCCACCACACGCATAGTAATAATCTTTACTCCACCAAAAATAGCCTTCTGATCCGGTGTCTTTACAATGCATATACCAGGTTGGTACAACATCGGTTTCACGTTCTACAACGTGTGTTACTGTACTACATGCAGAAATACTTAGTGCTAATGCACCACACATTAATGCTGTTTTTATATTGCCTTTCATTTTAGCCTCCATAGGATAGTTTTCATTATGTAAACATTATAACAAACATTTTGCAAAAGGTCAAGCATTAAATAAGAAAAGGTTTGCCAAAAACCTTTATACCTTTTTGCCTGCTGTATGTAGTTCACTTTTGGATACTACCATATACGGGCCTTTATTATAAGCAGGCACTACTGTATACTGTTTACTAATTTCAATTCTTTCTTGTTGTTCTTTCCAATCTACGGTGCCACCACCCAAAATAGGACTATTGGCAGAAGTGGAAGGAATCGAACCCTCACTTGCTGGTTTGGAATCAGCCGTGCTAGCCGTTGACACTACACTCCCAGGACGATAGGTTTTAACAGGATACTTCGTTTTAGCCGACTTATAGACTCCATGAACATAATCAATATAGTCTTTTAATGTCATCGGGTTCGAATGTAACCTTCGCAAAAACTTGTTATGTTTTCGCCAACCGGGCTCATAGTACGAATCGTGTTTACGTTTCGTTTTACGTCTTTTTGTATTAAGGGTTGTTAGCCCAACTTCTAGATGCATTGTCATAATGTAGTTATAATACACTATGTTTAGATAGAAGTCAACCTTCGTTTTGCCAATTTCAAACAACCAAGTTTTTCAAGTATTTTAATAAAAATAAAGGTAGGATCAATCTCAAATGGTTTAACTCTATTATTAGCACGTTTTGGATCTGCATGATGATTATTATGCCAGCCCTCGCCATAACTTAATATTGCACTCCACCAACAGTTTGTAGATCTATCAAAATCTAATTTAAAGTTTTTATATCCAAACATATGACAAGCACTATTAACTAACCATGTAGAATGATAAACTAATACTAAGCGAACAAATATTCCCCATACTACCCAAGATACTCCTCCAAGTAGATAAAACAGAATCGCTAATCCAATTTGTAATGATATAAATTGTTTATCCAAAAATTGATAATAACGGTTACCACTTATATCTTTAGCAAATTTAGTTATTCTTGCAGGATGATCAAATTTGTGTTGAGTAAAACACATCCACCCTATGTGTGACCACCAAAAGCCTTCACTAGCATTATGTGGATCCATTAAAGTATCTGATCCTCCATGATGCATTCTATGATGAGCTACCCAATTAATTGGACCATTTTGACAAGCTAATGTTCCAATAGTTGTAATAATATAATCTAACCACTTTGGAAGTATTACTGCTCGGTGTGTTAAGTATCGATGAAACCCTAAACATATTCCAACTGAAGCTGTGAGCCAATGCATAAAGATCATTAAGGCTACTGCACTCCAACAGAAAGTACTAGGAATAAAGGCTAAAAGTGCGCCTAGGTGAATGAATATAAAAAATGCTATTACAGTCTTATTTGGTCTTCGCATATATTAATTTTGGCGATAGAAAAGATGCAATCCTATTCGGCCTTTTTTCTCAAAACGTTTATTCCATTCAGGATGAACGTATGGTGCGTGATAATGTGTTGCATTATCGCTTATACCTCGTAGGTAACCTTTGGTAAAGATTTTGTATGCAAGTTCTTGAATGTTACGCCAGTCTTTACCATCCTTGTTAAGAATGATATCTGGTTTGCCATCACACCACCAACTGAACTGGCACATATTACGAACAGGATTATATACTCGTTCTTCGTCAGAAACTTCTTTACCTCTAGTCCTCCAACTTTCTGTTGTTAATCCTTGTTTCACAACTTCACAGATTGTATTGGGATACCTAGGGTCAGCTACTCTATTAAGTACCACATCGGCTACAGCCGCTCGCCCGGCTAAGTTATCTGGGTGAGACTCCCAATAAATATTCTCTGCTAAACAATATAATTCTGGTTCCTGTTCTTGAGTGTATATCTCTGCCGCATATACGTTGCTACTAATTAGTATAGCAATGATCAGAAACCCCATGCATAATTTTTTCATGGCGTTGTCCTTTATTTCTATCTAGACTGGACTGTATTTAAGTGGGTCTTTAGTGAGACTTATGTGCTAATATAAAGCACTAACTATCAAAGTCTGTATATAAACTATATTTTGCCGTTAATTCCTGAAGTAACCCAGGTTGTGCCTTTATTGGCTTAATAGTAACAAGGTATCTAACAGGAAGTTGATGCCAATACCCTTTAAGAGTCTTACAGTTAGGGTCTTCAGAGTGATTATAAAACGCCCCTAATGCTGTTCTAATATAACCATGTGGGAAGTTTTTGTTAGCAATATGGACAATACCCAAAACTGTATTAGCTTCAAAGTTTTTCGTTGCGAATAAGCCTAACCCTTGTACGGCTGATGATGATATTGTTAAGCCATCCGGCAACGGTCTGTACATTTTTATAAAACTACTTTTTTTGCTTTTATTAATCGTTCTCTATTATTTAAATGTTCTTGTTCAACATCGTCTTTATTCTGGCCATGATATGCAACTGCATATCCTTCCATAATCATAATTTCGGATGCTCTAGTTTCTCTATCTTCAGGTGCATAGTGAACTAAAAAATCTCCCAAAATACGCCCAAACTTTCCCTTAGCATCTTCACCGTCTTTCGCTATTTGCGTTTTTAGTGTTTGTGCTGAACCAACTGGAAGCATATCTTTTAATCGTTGCTTCGATGCTAATCCAAATTTCTTTTCAACTTTATCACGTGTTCGAGATTCCGGTGTATCAATACCCATCATTCGAACTCGTTCTCTATGCATCCATATCCCAAAACCTAAATCAATATCAACGTCTACTGTGTCGCCGTCGACAATTCTTAATATTTTACACTTATATTCGTACATGCTAAGTTAACCTTTCGTTTTATAAACTACTCAGTTATTTATAGCTATACGTAAGTTACACATCATTCTGTGTAAAGAAGATATTACGAATCTTATGTTGTGCTATAGCTTTCATACAGCCATTGCAAGGTTTAGCTAGTCCTCTAACCCACTGATTTTTCTTGCCTCGTTTTACTCTTAGAATATATAAGTCGCATTTTGTAAGTTGTTCTTTTGATAGTAATTTTAACGCTTTATTAAATGCATCTATCTCAGCATGGAGGAATATCGATTCTTTATTATTACCATATTCTTCCATAATAGGGTGTGTCTTAAAACTGTTTGTTCCAACAGTAATAATAGTTTTCTTATAAACAATAGCACAAGCTAATTTAAAACGGCCCTTAAGGCCAGGACTATCGATAGCATGTTGTTCTAGAATATCGAATATTCGTTGTGTAGGATTACGACGACCTTGTTCTGTAATCACACCAATAGGTGAATTGTGTAGCATGGAATTCCTTTATATTATTTGGTGGAGCATGATGGAATCGAACCACCTAACCAAATGTGCGATACTCGGTCACTCCCAGATGATGCCCCTATACGAGTTCCTCATCGAAAAACTCTTGATACTTGCCTGATTTTGATAGTAAGTATTTTAGTTTTGGATTCTTCTTTTCCATTTTCTTGTCTGACATAGTTGCTAGTTCTACAAAGCTATCACATCTAAAATTTTCAAAACTACAATAGTCATCACGTCCTATATTATATCTCGAACGCATACGTTCTTGTAATCTATCTTTTGCTAGGAATCCTTTTTCAAGTCGATTCTCTCTACCAATTTTAGTAACATAAAAATAATCTAGGCCATCAGTTATCTCATTGTAGACTACAATTCTTAAACTTCCAACCTTGTGTTCTATTTTATTAAGATTAAATTGTGCATCATGTTTACGTAGTGTACAAGTTTTAGCATCTGACTTATCTTTATCATCAAAGTCATATCCAATTGCATCAACCCATTTATATCCACCTACATTTGCCATTGCAAGTTCTACTAAGTGTTCTACATTATATGCATTAGGATAGGCTAACGCATTTTTTTTATTAGCCTTAGTTGGAAAAAAATCTGGTAGATATTGGAATAGTATTTCGTTTAAGATTCTATACTGCTTACCCTTGTTAATATCCATTATATTCCCTGCCGTGTTGTTATTAATTAGTAAGATTATAATTATACAACAATAAAGAAGCTGTGTCAAGTAAAAAGATAGGGGCCGAAGCCCCTATCCCAACCTGTCCTGTTGCCAAGTAGGTCAATCTCCGAAAAATTATGCCGCTAGGGCAAACTCTTCATTTGTTGGTAACTTCTCTCCGAAATTAACGAAGGTTACGTTACCATTGCTGTTTAAGTTAGCAATTATAGTTTTCTTCGCGGTAACGGCGCTTAGATCCCGATAACTCCACATACGCTACACACTACCAGTCGATACCCAAATCACCCCCGGACTGTATACTCTACACTTGCGGAAAATATATACTCCGCGGCCGATGAACTCTACCTAAAATTTGGTGGAGGTGCCGGGATTCGAACCCGGGTCCTGTTTAGCTTTTGCACATGCTTCAACATTATACTACTATTTATTCACCGCAGAACTTACGTTGATTAACATGGCTAATCCACGCATAGATGTTAAATATTATTAGTACATTTAATTTGTACTAGCACATTATATTAACAATTAAATTTGGAGATAGCGATGAAATGGGTTAAACCACAAATCGCAGAAGTATCAGTTGGTTTAGAAATAAACTGCTATGCTTGTGCAGAAATATAGATTAATAAGATTGGGTCAAACTTTGTTTGGCCCTTTTTAGGTTAAAATGGTACGCCGTATATTGCAAGATATATAATCCCACTGATAAGGGTAATATCCGCTACTATACTCCAAAGTATATAAGCCTTAAACATCCAGGGAACTAACGGCTTCACTCTTTTCAACTTCCCTTTACACCATACTCGCAGGCTCTTCATTTGGAGCCTCCTGTTGGGTTGATATTGTTACTATGTCCATAATATCCTCCAAGTTATACATCTATTTGATGCGGTATTTATGTCGATGTGGATAACTATATGATTAGAAAGACATATATGACTATATTTAGGATTTATGGAAAATAATCTATTAATCCACAAACATTTAATTATTCGAGCAGAAGTTAATAACCCTCCAACTGACATAATTGTTCTTACGCAATGGCTAAAGGACTTTATAATATCTATTAATATGCGAATTATGATGGGACCTTATGTTGCATATTGTAATGAACCTGGCAACAGAGGTATAACAGGAATTGCTGTTATAGAAACTTCACATATTGCTATGCATGTATGGGACGAACCGGCCCCGGCCTTAATGCAACTAGATGTATATTCATGTGCTAACTTTAATCCTTACAAAATAGCAGATAAAATTAAACAAGATTTTGATGTAGTAAAAATTGATTATAAATTTCTAAACAGAGAAACAGGGCTTAAACCAATTAGGTTAAAGAAAGAGAATATGAGGGACAATGGCATATAATATTGCAAAACCAAAACCAGCTAATAATAAAAAATACCACAAGGTTACAGACGAAGAAGGTAACGTAACTCAAGTTGAAGTTAAACCTACAATGTTTGTAAACTCTAATGGTAAAAAGAAACTTTGCGGAACAGCCAATGGTGAGTTGATAGTTAACTCAGAAGGCAATCCTATACCATTTAGGGGTATTGGTTAAAATTTAATTATCTATTAAAGCTATCAGGTTGTGATACATTTCCAGCAATCTCACGTCCGCGATTGTCGACTAGATCGTATTCTAGTAACATCTTATCGCGGATGTTTGTAATGTGAGCTTCTTCGAATGCAGAGATGTGAATGAAAACGTCTTTACCACCATCTTCTGGTGTAATGAAACCGTACCCCTTCTTAGCATCAAACCATTTTAGGGTTCCTGTGATTCTACTCATATGTATATTAATCCTCGTACTCGTGTCACGAGGAAGTTTCCCTCGTCAGTAAATAATTACTGATAATATTTATCAGTTATAATGATTTTTTAGATGATTTAACTAGACTGTAAATTGACTGCCGCTGGGCCTTTTGCGCCTTCTTGTATGTCAAATGTTAATGCTTGACCTTCAACTAAATTATTCATACCTGCATCTCTTACTGCTGATGTGTGTACGAAAATATCTTTACTTCCATCTTCGGGTGTAATGAATCCGTAACCTTTTACGTCATTAAACCATTTTACTTTTCCGTTAATTGTACTCATAGTGTTTCTTTGTTTCCTTTTGTTTGCTAATACAAACATAGTACAATTGAATACTGTACTATGCTTGTGTATAGCGTATTATTATTTATTAATTTACAGTGAATTCTTTCGTTCTTGAATTTCTGCTCTTCGACCTTTGGCTAGTTTGCCAATGTTACCAAGCGCCTTACGTGCTCGAGCCGCTGAGGCTTTTACATTCTTTTCTTCAAATGAAGCGTGTTCTTTTAAGTAAGCCTCGTACTGCTCTACGATCTCGTCGTGCTTTGACATATATCTTCTCCTAAGTTTAAAATTTATATCGATATGTACTATTATGTATGTTTAAATGCAGGTTCTATTATAAAATGTGGCTTTAAAGTGGTTAAAATGACTAAGATACCTTTTTTGGACGGTAACATTTGAGTAAATTGGTATCATGTCTAGTACCATTAGTATGGTAAGCACCTTTACCACCTTCTTTACCGTTAGGGTTGTAAGGACTTTTAACAGAGCCCTTCCATGAATGAGTAACTGCTCCCTTTGATGGATTATTATTGTTAGTTGCTTTGTCACTTTGGTTCCCACCAACAAATGACATACGACCATCTTCATTAGAGTAAACAAAATTTACATGTGAATAACTCCATAGTGCAATGTCACCACACTTGGCCTCTGCAATTGGAATTTCTGTTGCTTCATACTTTGCAGTTTTATCTCTAATGTCAAATGCTCTAGCACTTTGAACATACTTGTATCCAGTCAGCTTTAAAACATAATTTACAAATCCTGCACACCAGGCAGTTTGATCCGTTTTCCAAACTGCATTATTTCTAAATCCTAAACTATCCCATATAGCTAAAATTTTAGGATTACTTGCGCCGCCAGACATTCCTGTTTCGTCCCATAGGTCATTACTTGATTCTAATAGATACTGATTTAATACACCATCAAATGGATGACATATATCCGAGTATACTTGTGCATCGACGTTCTCTATAGCCAAGCCTTCAATTGCCGGCTCTCCTAATGCAATTTCATCTGGTGGACTAGCATAATTTTCTTTAACTTGTTCGTCCTGATCAATTTGCGGTGGAAAAATAACCTTAACAGGTGGTTCGGCAATATATATTCGGACTACTGCTTCAATTTTAGCCATTGTAACTGGAGGAATAACTACTATAGGATCACTATTTGGATCACCTGTATATACGTTTGGAGATCCTTGATCTGTGTCTGGACCACAATGTGGTGGAATAGGACAAAGAGCATCTGCATTAGCCGTGTCGGGTGTGTGATTTACTGTAAGAATGTTATCAGCATATACTTCATTTGAATGAGCTATTAAAGCCCCATCCCCATGTGAGTTAGGATCTGCATCTACAGACACTAATAGCTCATTAGCAAACACATCGCTATTGCCAGCTACAGTTGTAGTGGCGCCACATATACGGGCATCTGTATCTCTATGAATTGGAGCTTCTGACATGCTAGTATTTATTTAAACAATAAGTGACGGCTTGTCTGGTACCACCAATGACGATGTTTGTTTGCGATATGCATCAGCAAAGTTTTCGTTTGTAATCGTAAGTAATGTGATAGCTTCATGCTTAATAGTATAAGACTTATCAACATCAGCAGTAAATAGAAATTGTTGCAATCCAATACCTTTTTCAGTAGCAACTATTGTTAAAGGTGTACTAACTTTAACCATGTGTTCGTTCTCTTCTTCTAATCTACCAACTAGCTCTTCACCAGACTTTAGTTTAATCGTAACTACATCATTTACTTTATAATTTGTTTCTATTAGCACATTTAACCCCTATTGTTTAATTGTCACGCCACATGTCGTGATCTTGATAATATTGTTCGAGTTCTTTATACCCGCCTACATACTTACCGTGTAAAATAATTTGTGGTGCAGATTTTGGCCTAGGCATACCATTTAGATCAAATTCTTCCATTAGTCTTTCAACACTTATATCTTTACCGATTATTATTTCAGTATATCGAAGCCTAGAATTACTCAGTAACTCTTTAGCTTTAGTACAGTAAGGACAGTTAGGCTTACTATATATTACATTTGGCAACTTCTCTTGTGACATGGTCTTCCTTCTCCGTGTATTTGTTCCAAACATTCACCCATGTATGATGACACCGGCAACAATTAAATGTTTGAATTACTTTATTATTAACTTCCTCTAACTTAAATCCGCAATTCTTAGAAACATGATTTTCTTCGTATTCTTTGCATCTTGGACATTCTTGAAACGGTATAATATGGTAATTCCCGTTAAACGCCATCGTCTTCCTTTATTATTAGAGTGTTATTAAATCTTTATTCTTTTGTTATAGTACTCCATCTTGTACGTATGTCTTTAAAGCTAAGAATGACAATTGCAGAAGCAATAAGAACTATTGAGAATGATTCATAAACTAATGCAGTTGGATCCATTTCTTTTCCTTGTAATATTATTTGGCGGGCTAATGCAGTTATGGCAATCAAAAGTGGTAAATGTATGCTTATAGATTGTTCTTGCCAAAAGACTCGAACCATAGCTACTACTTCTAAATATAAAAACATTAATAGCAAATCAGCCAAGGATACTGTTTGATGTACAACTATTGATTTTAACTCAATGCCTACAGCTATTATAGTACTCATTAAAATAATACTTAACAAACTTAATTGTAGATACTTTGTAATCTTTTCCATATTGTATTATAGTTTAAATCCCTTTAATTCTGTTTGCATATTTTCATCGACGTCATGTTTAATGCCGCCTATGATGTACGACTCTACCTCTGTCTCTTGAGGGGCCACTTGTAGTCCCGAACTACTCAACCAATGTTGTGTCCAGGGTAATGGGTTTGTATTCAGTGGACGGTCATAAAGCGTTTTATAACCTAACGCTTTTAATCTTCTGTTAGCAATGTATTCAACGTAGGCATGTAGTAAGTTTTCATTTAATCCAATAATAGATCCTTGTTGAAATAGATAGTTAGTCCAAGCCTTTTCTTCCTCTACACAAGCCTTCCACATTTCATATACTTCTTCTTCACACTCAGCAACGATACTTTGCATTTCTTTATCGTCTTCACCCTTCATCCAATGTTTAAGTACATGGCTTGTAAGGTTTAAGTGTGTTGCTTCATCTCTAGCAATTAAGGAAATAATCTTAGCTGAGCCTTCCATCATTTTTAATTCACCAAATGCAAATGTACATGCAAACGATACATAAAAACGTAGTCCTTCTAAGATATTAACATTCATCATTGCAAGAAATAGTTTCTTCTTAACTTCACGCATTGTACCTTTTTTATGGTGCATAAAATTATCAACAGCAAATGTAAATTCATCGTAATTTTTTGTAACACTTTCTGCTCTTTTAATAATTTCTTTATCGTCTAAGATTGTATCTAGTACTTCAGACGGATCTGAGTATACATTTTTCATAATATGTGTATATGCTCTACTATGAATAGATTCAAAGAAGTCCCAAGTAATAATACAGCCTTCTAATTCAGGAAGTGAAACATACGGCATAAAAGCTAATGCTGGGCCTCTACCTTGTACACTATCTAGTAAGGTTTGATATTTTAAGTTACTAGTAAAGATATGCTTTTGTTCTGGTCTAAAGTTCTGGAAGTCTGAACGATCTTTTTGTAGACTTACTTCTTCAGGACGCCAAAAGTATCCAAGCATAGTTTGATTAAGTTTATCAAACTCAGGAAATTTAAATACGTCATAGCGTTGTACATTTTGTGCCGCACCAAAAAACATTGGCTGTTTGGTGAAATCCACTTTTTCTTTATTGAATACTGTTTTGGGAGTCATTTTATAATCCAGTTAATTTATATTACGCAACTCTCACAATCTTCTTCAGATTGTTCGGCGATATCTAGTTGGGGTTGAAATGAGTTAGGTGTGCTTTCGGAGGCTACTTCTATTGGAGTTTCAGTTGCATCAACTTTAAAGTCGTATGTATTTTGATAATAAGATGTTTTCCAACCTAGCTTGTAAGTCATTAGCATGTCTTGGATCATTACGCTCATTGGCACTTCGTTATTTTCAAAGTGTGTTGGATTGTAACTCCAGTTACCACTAATAGCTTGGTCAAAGAATTTTTGCATTATAGCAACAATATTAATATAGCCTTCGTTATTAGGCATATCCCATAGTAGTGTGTAGTAATTTTTTAAAGTTTGATACTGCGGAACAATTTGCTTAAGAGGCCCTTTTTTGGACTTTTTAACGGACAAGTATCCCCTGGGTGGTTCAATTCCGTTGGTAGCGTTCGACACAATGCTACTGCTCTCCGAAGGCATTTGTGCGGACAATGTGCTGTGCCGTAAACCGTGTTCTCGTATGTTCTTGCGAAGATGATCCCAATCATATTTTAATGTTATATTGCATACTGCATCTAAATCTTTTTTATAATGATCGATGGGCAATAGTCCTTGTGAATATTTAGTACGATGGAAATAATCGCACTTCCCTTTTTCTATTGCAAGATTATTAGATGCTACTAATAGATAGTATTGAAATGCTTCTGTTAGTTCATGCACCTTTGTTAATGCTTTTTTGTCGTTGTATTTAACTTGGTTCTTTGCTAGGTAATGTGCTAACCCAATATATCCAATACCTAAAGATCTACGTGCTTTCGTGCTTATTTCAGCCGCTTTTACAGGATATCGTTGGTAATCTATAATTTCATCTAATGATCTAACTGCTAGTTCACATAAGTTTTCTAATTCGTCTAGTTGATTAATCTTACCAACATTAATAGCAGAAAGAATACATAATGCAATTTCGCCTTCTTCGTCATCAATATGTTGTAACGGTTTAGTTGGTAATGTAATTTCTTGACATAAGTTACTCATATAAATTGTATCTGTAAAAGAACTATGAGTGTTACAATGATCAACATTCATTATATAAATGCGACCAGTTTCTGCTCTTTCTTTGATTACAGATGAAAAAAGGTCCATTGCAGGAATTTTCTTTTTCCTAAGTGAAGTTTTACGTTCATACTTTTCATATAACTCTTGGAAGAGTTCTTGATTAGTAAAAAATGCTTCGTATAAATCTGGCACATCATGCGGAGAGAATAAAGTAATATCTTCATTCTTTAATAAGCGTTCGTACATTACTTTATTCATTTGAATTGAATAATCTAATTTACGTACACGATTATCTTCAGTACCTTTATTATTTTTTAATACAAGGATATCTTCAATTTCTAAATGCCATAAAGGGAAGTGTGTTGTTGCACTACCTCCACGTACTCCGTTTTGAGTACAGCATCTTACAGTCGCTTCGAACTTTTTAAGAAACGGAATCACTCCTGTATGAGCTACTTCACCACCCCTAATTTTAGAATTAATAGCTCTTACTCTGCCTGCGTTGATTCCGATGCCGGCCCTTTGGGCAGTATATCTACCAATCGACATATCACTAGCAAAAATGCTATCAAGGGTATCATCAGCATCGACAAGAACGCAAGAAGCAAACTGTCTAACAGGGGTGCGGACACCAGCCATGACTGGCGTCGGGATATTGATTTTAAAAAGGGAGGTCGCATCATAATATCTCCTTACGTAATTTAAACGATCTTTTTCTGGATATTCAGCAAATAATGTTGCCGCTATCATCATATACATAAACTGTGGAGACTCAAAAATTTCTCCATTGCTTCTATCTTGACAAAGATACTTGTCTACAATTTGTCTTAGACCTGCATAGGTAAAATTTTCATCTCGTTGGTGTTTAATAAATTTGTCAAGGGTTTTAATTTCTTCAGAAGAATATTTTTCTAAAATAGCTTTATCATATACTCCACGTTCGATATTTTTATCAATCATTTCTTGCAAAGTAATTGGTTTGAAATGACCAAATGCTTCTTTATAGATTGGATAAAGTAATAGTCTTGCCGCGGCAAATTGATAATTAGGAATATCTAAAGTAATTAAGTCATTTGCTGACCTAATTAAAATCTCTTGGATTTCATTTGTAGACATCCCGTCATAGAATTGAATGTTTGCATTCATCTCAATTTGTGATGCACTTACATTTGCTAATCCTTCACATGCCTCTTCAACTACGAAGTGTATTTTGTTTACATTAAGTGGTACTAATTTTCCGTCTCTTTTTTGAATCTTTATTCCTACGCCGTTTGACATGTGTTTTGTTATTCCTTTGCGTTAATTTTTATCTAATTTAGTAAATGATATTGTATTTATTGTAACCGTGGCATCTTGTAAATTCGTTGTGGTATAATTGTTGTGGGTAATTCATTTTTTTGAATAACACCGTTATAATTATAGCACAACACCTTAGACTCAATGTGCAAAGGGTATAATAATTCTTCATTTACCTTGTCTATACTGATATGTATCTCAAAGTTAAAATCTTTAAACCTATCGGTTAACTGTAGAGTGTAACAGGTTCCTAGCGTTAACATGAAATCGCAATACTTATCATGATCTAATAATTCCCATGGAGTAGGCCAAATTGCTTGATTCCATGGATCTGTACTTAACTTACAACGTTTTTTGGTATTATAATAATCAATAACGTCTTCGAAAGGTTTAATACTATCTTCTAGTTTAGAACGAAAGTCGTTCCAACGCTTTAGTTTAATCTCAAATAATTCGTCTAGCATTAACTATGACTTATACTTTACCTTAAATATTATGTTACCTGCATCAGCTGTAGTAGAGTTTAACATTTCTACCACGGTTGTGTCAACCACTGTGTCGCCATTTTCGTCCGTAACACTTGCTCTAAACTTTATGTTAGTTTCGTATGTGGCTCCGCCTAAGTAACTATGATCGTCCGTAAGTGTTGCTGATCCATCTGAACGATTAACTAAAATTTCCAAAGTGCCTTGTCTTACAGCATTTACGGCTGTAGATCTATACAGGTAATCAATATAAATTGTTCGATCAGCTTCGGCCGGTGCTCTTAACATTCTAGTGTATGTATTATGTTGAACAACTGGAATGTTATATGAATATTCCATATCGTAAATACCAGGTCCTTCAATTTCTGGTACATAAACAAATCCAGAAATTAATGATTGATCAAATGCTAATTTTTGAGTTCTATCAAAATAGTCATTCGTTGAAACATTAGTATATGCTGTACCAAAAGAATATTTAATAACTGGGTGTGTAGCATTACCTTCTGTACCACCATTGTTACCAACACCAGTAAATATATTATGTGTGCTTGTATTGTTATTACCTATATGGATCCAAATAGCGTTTCTATCAATATCTTGAAATTTACAATTACTAATATTGTTATTGATTGGTCCTGTTAACATACCTGCGGCGTTAATAACAGTACCGTCACCAAACACAAATCCATAGCCTAATGTTTCAAATACACATTTGTCCCATAGGTTATTTTCAATATCATATTTAGATTCAATACCTCTAGCAAACCCTTTAATAGATACATTCTTAAAAGTATTTCTAATTGAGTTAACAGAAGTACTTAATGCTCCCATGTAGATGCCAACTTGGTTAGCAAGAAGTGTTGATCCACTAGTCCAAGGACCGTTAATAATAATATCTTCAAACGTACTTTCTCTACAACTTTGTATTTTCAAGCCAACATTATTGCTTGTAGTCTTTATAGTCATGCCCTTAATTGTAATGTGTCTTGCTTGATTTAATGTTGTACTTGTAGCATCTAATGCCGGAGATCCTGGAGTACTTCCACTATTTACAGTTTCAAATATAGGTTGTTCTACTGTTTGCGTAATAATAACTTTGTCGCTACCTGCACCTATTATCGTTGCATGTGGCGGCAGTTTTAGCGAAGCTGAAATTGTGTATTCGCCTGCTGGTATTGTTAATGTAACTCTACTTGCTGTACTACCTTTAGTAGCGGTATTAATATATAATTGATCAATTGCCTGTTGTAACTTTACTGTTTGATCTGTCGCATCACCTAATGCACCAAAGCTCTTAACACTAACTGATTCATCTAATCTGTCTTGTAATGTTCTAGTAACTGGTATTGTTGGTGAAACTCCTGTCTGCATAGTTGCAGTTGGTTTTTGATATTGGTATTGATCAGCAAATGTAAAGAGGTTATCGTGTTGTGTTAATATTTTACTATTACCAACTGATGGAGAGCCTTCAGATACTGAGCCATTACCAATGTAAAGTTCACGGGTATCTACAGCCCAACCTAGTTCTCCGCCTGCTAATTGCGGAATCCCAGAGCCTACATTCTTTTGACCTCTTCGTATCTGGATTCTACTTATCTGGACTATCGCCACTTTAACTTCTCCTGTTTTATATATTTATGCGAAACGGTCATAGTAAGCATACACCCTATCCCACCATTTATTCTCCCAGGATTTAAAAGTGTCAGGAAAAATATCAAATTGCTGGTACGTAAGGTCTCTACAACATACAAAAACATGGCCTTCGTTAATATTAGTACCGTAAATTTCATTATGTGCTAGGGCATAAGCTACTAATTGCATCTTATAGTCATCTACCCATTCTTCTTTTTTAGGTTTATTTGACTGTTTAAAGTCCATGATACATTCTTGCCCTTTAAAGACGCCTACGAGGTCTGTAGTTCCTGCATATATCTTAGGGTGGTATAGTTGTATCTCACTACCCCATATTTCGTCCACATGTGAAAGAGCTTGTTCTTTAATAACAGTAGCCATCTTATTTGCTTGTTGACTATATGGATTAGAGCCAGCTTTTGGCCATTCATCGGTTTCAACATAGTCCTCTAGAAACTTATGCATACGAGTACCTACACTAGCGGCTTCAGTAACAATCTCCTGTGCTTTCTTTTCTCCTACTCGTTTGCGCCACGCAATAAGTTGGGATTTATCTTTAGTTTTATCTAAAATTGTTGTAACACTTGCTACAGAATTACCATCTGGACAATCGTATAATCGCCTGCCATCTACAGATTTTTTATCAATAGTGGTGTAGTTAAATTTATTTGATATCAAGTGCTTTTCTCCGTTGGTTTTAAATAATCAAAGGCAAAGTTAACTACAAAACATCTTCGTGGTTGTTTGCCGGGATAAATTCCATGGTATACTCTACCATCCATAATAACAGTTTTGCCTGGATAAGAATGAAAGTGTGATACAACTTGTGTTCCGTCAGGATGTGGAAGTAGTGTAAACAGAGCTCCATCAGTTGGTTGTACTTTATCTCGTGGATTATCAAAATACATTACCATACTAAGCAATTGAGGTTTCTGTGTATGATTGTGTACACTTTGATATCCACCATCACCATATTCAATAGCCCAGGTTTGATCTACTTTAAGATTAGTAATAGGCATATATGTTTTAACTTTGTCTTGTGCCCACCTAGTTAAATTGTCTGATACTTCTTCTATATTAATAGTATATTGTGTGCGGTCAGGGTATGGTGATCTTTGTGCAAAACGAGTTGTAAAAATATCTTTATAGTCTTCCCACAATGGATACTCTGTCTCAATAACAAATTGATTGTTAGCACTATAAAAGTTATCAATCATATTTTTTCATCCGGATCTAACCATTCAAAATCGTAGTCAATTACTACTGTACGTCTTTGACCTTTTACAGGATATACTCCATGATATACTTTACTGTCTAGTATAACACATTGTCCACGCTTTGGTATATGATTTTGAAGAAGGCACGTACCATCAGGTTGTGGCATAATTGTATAAAGTATACCAAACGTAGTTTGTCGTGTTTTTGTTCCTGCTATTTCTTTGCCTTCGTATGTAGGCTCTGGTTGTCCATCAAGATAAAATACAACTGAGATTACCGGTCCTGGCTCATGATTATGCATTGGTTGGTACTGACCATCACCATAAGCAATACACGAAGATAGACTAATTTTTAAGTTTTTAATTGGTATTTTGTTTGTCTGACATTTATCTTTAACCCATTTAGTTACATGATCAAAGTTTTTCTTTATATATTCTGTTGTATCGTAATTTGCTCCTGACTGTACGAAGCTATCTAGGTTTTGAAATATTACTTCAAAGTCATCAATAGATGGATATTCTGTTTCAAGTATAAACTGATTACACGAAGCTTCTAATTTATCAATCATATTTTTTCATCCGGATCTAAGTATTCAAAATCAAAGTCAACAACAACTGTCCGTCTTGGTCCTTTTACAGGGTAAACTCCGTGGAATACTTTGCCGTCCATTATAACACATTGTCCGCGTCTTGGAATATAATTTTTAACAATCTGCCTTCCGTCGTGTTGTGGCATAATTGTATAAAGCATACCATAACTTGCTTTATCGGGTTCTTTACCATCAAGAGGTGGTTGATCATCAAGATGGAATACAACTGAAAGTAAATCACCATGACTATGCAATCCTTGATATCCGTCGTCGTTGTAATCAATACACCAAGACATATTAATCTTTAAGTTTTTAATAGGAACCATCTGTCCGCGACATTTACTTTCAACCCACTTAGCAAGTCCTAATACTTTATCTGATACATCCCATTGGGTGCCCCATTTGCGAGATTGTTCTGTTACTTCAGTTGTTACGTCAAACTGATAACCGTTGATAGTAAATTTACCTTCACTATCATCAGGTCCTCGCTCTTGAAACAATAATTCTAACTCGTCAATAAATGGACAATGTGTTTCAATCATAAACTGATTAATACCCCTAATAACTTTATCACTAAGGGGAGAGTTTTCTATTAACTTTTCAATGTCTTTTGGAAAACTACTCATTCTTAACTCCTGCTATATAGTTTAATGTAAAAACTATTCTATTATCAGTTTCATTAGTACTAGGTTGTGTTTTATGATTTAACCACCCTGGAAATAAAATTACATCATTTGTTTGTATAGGAATTTCTTGCCAATAATCGTGTATTGTTGGAGGATGGATTGCATCATTCATTAATTTAGTTTGACTAGATAGTCTAGAGTATGATGTCCATCTTTCTCTCAATAATGATTCAACCAAAAGATTCCCTCCGTTAGTAGGTTGTTTAACATAACACGAAACAACTACAGAAGTACTACCATGTTCGTGTGGTTTGGTCCAACCTCCCTTTCTGTGTTCGTTTGCCCAACTCATTGATATAAAAGTAAAGTTATACCAAACAGCCCATTCTTTTAAACAGGTTTCTACTTTAGGTTGAAGCCAGTCTAAGAAAGGCGACAATGAATCCCAGTTATGTGGATCTCCTGTACCACCAGCTGTAGTAATTCCACCATCTGCTTCTGAAATTCCTGTTTTGGTACCATATTTAAAGATATTAGCTTCAAAGGCTTTAATATCAAATCCGGGTTCGTAATTATATTTCCATATGAGGTTAGGAGTTGTCTTTATTTCATTCATAGCAGTATTATATACTACTTTTTTAGTTAAGTCAAGTAATTACTGAGCGTTAGCAGTGGCACGTTTTGCCATTTGGCCTACTACGTCAGCATTGGAATCAGCTTGGGGGATGTCTGCGTCGGAAGGTGCTTCTACTTTGGTATTCAAAGTAATTCCTTTATCGTCAAAGTTCTTAACGTATGCTTGTAATTCTGGATTAGCATCGTAGACAGCTTTGAATCCTTCATAGTCAAAGTGTGTTGAATCAATGTTAGTCATAATTTTATTGATAGCATCGAAAGAAAGATAGGCAGGCTGATTTTTATTGTCAGCACCGCCTATCATATT